>ENA-UOWG01001109-UOWG01001109.1-activated-sludge-metagenome-genome-assembly--contig:-NODE-1109-length-28898-cov-6.440072_pt1 | contig 28898 bp, 25 predicted proteins | sample MGYA00238147_ERZ761563 | MGnify/ENA primary metagenome ERZ761563 (study PRJEB28884, sample SAMN05720216) | anaerobic digester metagenome | isolation source: active sludge of municipal... | reverse complement strand
CTGAGCAAAATGAATTGAAACAGGAAAAGGATACCTCTGAAAATATTATTGTAAGCCAGCACACTGATTCACATATAATAGCCGACAAATTTGTAAATATCCCGGCGAGCCTTAATGAACAGCTGGGAGGCAGAAAGGCTGAAGAGGATGTTACTGAAATTATTAAATCGAAGCCTATCAGCAGTTTAAGAGAGGCTATTGGCATAAATGACCGCTTCCTGTTTCAGAGAGAAATATTCAATGGCGACAATAAGGCTTATGATCAGGTTATCTCCAGAATGGAGGCTGCAGAATCAGTGGAAGATGCAAAAGCAGTGCTTATCAGCTTTACAGGAACCAATGCAGAGAATGAAGCTGTAAAGCAGCTTATGGACCTGGTGAAACGCAAACTCGGTCTTAATGAGTAAACTGATCCTTGTGCCGACTCCTGTGGGTAACCTGAAAGATATTACATTAAGGGCCCTCGAAGTACTTGAAAGTGCCGATCTGATACTGGCAGAAGATACACGGCAGTCCTCCAAGCTCCTGCATCATTTCAATATTAAGACTCCTTTACAGTCGCACCATAAGTTCAATGAACATAAAAGTGCTGAAGCTGTATGCAATAAAATACTTGAAGGCACAACAGTTGCCCTTATTTCAGATGCCGGTACCCCGGGAATTTCAGACCCCGGATTCCTTCTTGTGAGAACCTGTATTGAAAAAGGAATTGAAATTGAAACCCTTCCGGGAGCAACAGCTCTTATACCTGCTCTTGTAAATTCCGGTTTACCCTGTGAAAGATTCTGTTTTGAGGGATTTCTTCCACAGAAAAAGGGAAGGAATAAGAAACTGTCTGCCCTGACTGAAGAACAAAGGACCATGATATTTTACGAATCCCCTTACAGGTTGCTGAAAGCGCTTGGCGAGATGTCGGAACATTTCGGCAGCGACAGGCAGGCATCGGTTTCAAGGGAGCTAAGCAAGATATATGAAGAAACAAAAAGAGGGACACTTGCAGAACTTGAACAATACTACAATGAGCATCCTCCCAAAGGTGAATTTGTAATTGTTGTCGCAGGTAAAAAAGAGTGATCCTGTCTGAGCAACTTATCCACCAACCCCATGAAAAAGCTGCTTATCATCTTTCTTATACTACTGTCTTTCAGCGAAATAATTCAGTCACAAATACTGAAAGGCAGGATAAGTAATCAGTCAGGCACACCAGTACCATATTCAACAGTCTATATTCAGGAGATCAGACAGGGTACAACTGCAAATGCCAGGGGTGATTATGAGATCAGGCTGAAACCCGGCAAATACACTGTTATCTACCAGAGCCTCGGCTATGAACAGATCTTTGTTTCTGTAAGCCTGAGTGACAAAACAATCACCAGAGATGTTGTGCTGCCGGTACAGTATTACCAGATACCTGAAGTAAGGATCTCTGCCAGCGGAGAAGATCCGGCATATATAATAATGCGCAAGGTGATAGGGATGGCGCCATACTATCAGAATAACATAAGTTATTATAAAGCAGAGGTTTATCTGAAGGGAAATGTAATTTTCAAAAAGATTCCCAAAATCCTGCAGAAATCAATGAAGATGTCGAGTGACGGCGGTTCAGGCAGTGTTGGTGCAGGAGGAAAGCCGGAACCGGAAGAGAGGCAGATAAAGGAAGGTGATGCATTCATGATGGAATCGATTAATGAAATTGAGTTTACCGCTCCTGACAGTTACAGGCAGAAAATGATCTCATACAATTCCACCTTCCCCGAAGGCAGCGGAGACTTGTCGCCCATGGATTACATTGAGGCAAGCTTCTACCAGCCTGTACTGGCCGATATGGCTATCTCCCCGCTTTCGCCCCAGGCATTTTCCCATTATAAATACAGATATCAGGGCGCTACTCTTCAGGGCAACTATTCAGTGAATAAAATTGAAGTGATCCCGAAAAGAAAAAGCCAGCAGCTCTTTGAAGGAACAATTTATATTATTGAAGACCTGTGGTGCCTGCACAGTGTCGACCTGAAAAATGAAAACAGAATAGGAGAAATAAAGATACAGCAGCTTTATATTCCGGTTCAGGATGACATCTGGATGCCTGTGAGCCACAAATTTGAGGTCAATGCAAGCATATTCGGTTTAAAAGCCGATGCAGGTTACGGAGGATCAATAAAGTACACAATTGTAAAGCCTAACCTGGCGCTTAAGAAACCAGCAACAATCCCGACTGATTTTGGAGGAAAATCCAATGTAACTGCTGAAAAGGCTGATACAGTTCCACCCTCAAAAAACAGGCAGCAGATTGATAAACTGCTTGAGAAAGATGATCTCTCAAACCGCGACATGATAAAACTGGCAAGGCTCATGGAGAAAGAATCGGAAAACATCCTGCCGGACAGTACAAAAAAGGATCTTGAGATCAGAGACAACACTGAAAGAAGTGTTGAAAAGGATGCGGTTAAGAAAGACAGCGCCTACTGGGCCCGGGAGAGACCGGTGCCACTCACTGAAGCCGATATAAAAAGCCTGAGGATAAGAGACAGCATCAGCACTGGAAATGAAATAAGAAAACAGAAAAGCGATACCTCTTCAATAAAAAAACAGGCTCCGGCAAAAGGTTTTCCAAGAACTCTCAGGTATATAGGTACAGGCCATACCTGGGGCAATACACGCAGGGATACAAGCCACAGGAGCAGCTTTACATGGGGAGGCCTTATAGACCTTAAAAACCTCAGATTCAATACTGTGGATGGATTTGTATATGGTTTTGATTTTGGTTTCCAGAGATTTTTCAGGAACAAATCCACATTTTCACTTTTTCCGGAGATCTCATACGCCTTCAGCAGAGAAAAAATTATGTGGAGGGCAAATGCCATGTATAACTTCAACGATAAATCCCAGAGCCAGATTTACCTGAGAACAGGATCCTATGGCAGGGATATAGGAAATGGAGGAAGCATAAATCCCATGCTGAACAGCATCACCTCCCTGTTTTTTGAAAAGAATTATTTAAAGCTATACGGATCTGACTATTATACAATTGGTTACAAGGTCACAATAACTAACGGAATGAATCTTGAACTCAGCTCTTCGAGGGAACAGCGCAAGGCCCTTGAAAATACAAGTTCTTTTTCAGTGTTAAATACAGAAAATGTATACAGTCCGAACATCCCGGTAAACAGTTACCTTGATTCTGCAGCAAATCCGCTTAACAATGTAACTGACCAGGCACACACAGATATCACTGCGAAATTTTCATTCACCCCCTTCCAGAAATACAGAATATACAAAGGAAGAAAAATACCTCAGGGTTCAGACTGGCCCACATTTACACTCAGCTGGCAGCATGGAATTAACAAACTGACTGATTTTGAGGACGTAATAAGGCATTACGACATGTTTAGGTTTGAGGTAAGCAAAAGATATGATGACATCGGGGCTTTCAGTGAGCTGAGATGGAGAGCAAGGGCAGGAGCTTTTACAGATAACCGCAATGTGCCATTTTACGATTTCTTTCATTTCAATCCGCAACCACCACTTGTGCTCCTCGATGATTACCAGGATGCTTTCATGCTTCCTGCATACTATTCATTGAGCACTCCTGAAGCATTCGGTGAATTTCACATTAAGTACACAACTCCATATCTCCTCATAAAGCTTTTGCCTGGAATCAGCAACACCCTTATGAGGGAAAATGTAAGCCTGTCCTTGCTGGGAACAAAAAACAAACCTTTCTATTCAGAAATCGGATACAGTATCAGCGAGATCTTCTTTCTTGCAGAAGCCGGAGTGTATGTCGGATTTGAAGATTCAAAATATAAAAGCATCGGAGCAAAGATCATCCTGAAATTCAACTGATAATCTCCTAAATAAACGAAAATCTGCATGATCTGCGGAAGATTATTTCCCGCAGATTACGCAGATTTACACAGATATATCAGAATGTTCTATGCGAAAGGAGGTTCGTCATGGAGATTTGATTCGTTATCAAACTCCCCTCCCAGTTTCCTGAAATTGTCATGGTTCATTTTTGATCCGAACGTCATGCTCTGAACCGGCTTGCCATCCGGCTCATTTTCGAATTCAAAATCATCAATGTCAACGAACTGAGCCTTCTCTTCCCTGAAACGGAGTCTCACGTCATCAACAGGGCCGTTCCTGTTCTTTGCAAGTATGATTTCAGCAATTCCTTTTGTTGATGTACCATCTTCAAATTCAGGTATTCCGAATTTTTCCTGTCTGTGGATGAAGACCACCATATCGGCATCCTGTTCAATTGCTCCCGATTCACGCAGGTCAGACAGAAGAGGTCTTTTTGAGCCTCCCCTCATCTCTACAGAACGGTTAAGCTGAGAGAGAGCAAGGATGGGCACATTAAGCTCCTTTGCTATACTTTTAAGCGACCTTGAAATAGTACTTACCTCCTGTTCACGGCTTCCTGCATTTTCAGGTCCCGACATAAGCTGCAGGTAGTCAACGATGACAACATCAAGCTTATGCTGAGCCATAAGGCGTCTGCATTTGCCACGGAGTTCACTTATTGATATAGCAGGAGTATCATCAATAAAAATTGGCGCCTGAACAAGTTTTCTGATCCTTGTATCGAGCTGTTTCCACTCCTCTTCGTTCAGACGTCCGTTCTTTATCTTATCACCAGGAATCTCTGTTTCTGCAACGATAAGGCGGTTAACAAGCTGAACTGAAGACATTTCACATGAGAATATGGCAACATATTTACCATGTTCAACAGCCATATTGCGTGCCATAGAAAGTGCAAATGCAGTTTTTCCCATCGAGGGTCTTGCAGCTATAATAACAAGTTCTGCCTTCTGCCACCCTGATGTCAGCCTGTCAAGCTTTGTGAATCCGGAAGGAGTCCCCACAAGGGCGTCTTCCCTCTTACCTGCAGCCTCAATTTCGCGTATTGCATCCTTTATAACTGAATTTATCGGAGCAATTTCTCTCTTTATGTTGCCCTCGGCTATCTGGAATATCTCATTCTCGGAAAAATCGAGCAATTCGGTAATATCTTCAGTATCATCAAATGATCTTGTCTGGATCATCGTTGAAACCCTGATAAGCTCACGCTGAATATATTTCTGAGCAACTATCCTTGCATGATAATCGGCATTAGCGGCGGACACAATTTTTGCTGTAAGCTGCGTAAGATAAACCGGTCCCCCAACGCTTTCAAGAAGACCGTTAGCACGCAGTTCTTCAGTAACTGTATACAGGTCAACAGGATACTCTCTGGCATTGAGATCGCATATTGCCTTGAAAATTTTCTGATGAGCTTCCTTGTAGAAACTCTCAGGTTTTAATATATCGAGAATGGTTATTACAGATTCCTTTTCAAGCATCGCAGCACCAAGTACAGCTTCCTCCATATCGAGCGCCTGCGGAGGCACTTTCCCGAAATCCGGAAGTACCATTATTGTCTTTTTAGGCGAGTTTACAGCTTTTGCCATCTATATAAATACCTTATTTACTTATAATTACAAATAAAAACCTGAATTAGCAGGGGCTTGATAAAGGTATGACAACAACAATAAAATACTTGTAAAAATCCGGCTTTTTATTACAAACAGATTTTGTTAAAAACTTGTTGAAAAGCATTAACATACATTTAGGGCAGCAATATGAATTGCATCATGTATTTTTACATAAAATAAAAGGTGATGGTAGTATTTCCGCGAGCAAAGATAAATCTGGGCCTGAGAATAACCGCCAGAAGGGATGACGGATACCACGATATCGAGACTTTCTTTCTCCCTCTGCCATTTACCGATGCCCTTGAATTTGTTGTGAATGACAGGAAGGGTCAGAAAGACAAGCTTGTAATAACAGGGATTGATCCGGGCGGAAATCCCGGTGACAACCTGGTACTTAAAGCAGCAGAGAAGCTCAGGAGAATACACTCATTTCCTTCACTTAAAATTCATCTGCACAAGGCAATACCGGCAGGTGCCGGACTGGGAGGAGGGTCGGCAGATGCTGCATACATGCTTCGCGGACTGAACAGGCTTTTTGCACTTAACATAAGCTGTGAAGAGCTGCGATCAATTGCCCTGGAGCTTGGCAGCGACTGTCCTTTCTTTATCGAAGCCCGGGCTTCCTATGCAACAGGCCGTGGTGAGAAAATGACTCTTACCTCGAAGGAAATCCTGAAGAATTACTACATGGTCCTTCTTAATCCGGGCATTCATGTAAGCACAAAGGAAGCATACCAGAACTGCAAACCTTCAAAACCTGAAGAGTCTTTGTTGCAGATAATTGAAACCCTTCCTCCTGAAAAATGGAAATCAAAGGTTGTCAACGATTTCGAAGACAATGTCTTTTCAAAGTATCCTCTTATAGGGAAAATCCGGCAGGACCTGTATGAAGCCGGTGCTGTATTCAGCCTCATGTCAGGAAGCGGATCTTCAGTTTATGGCATCTTCAAGTCAAGGCATGCAATTCCAGATAAGCTGAAGAAACATCTTATCTGGCAGGGATCACTTCAATAACTGTTATTCAAGTTCTATCAGCAGTGTGCCCTTTGGTACTTTTGCACCCTGTTTCACGACAATTTTCTTAATTGTACCGTCAAGACTGCATTTTATCCGGTTCTTCATTTTCATAGCCTCGAGTATCATGAGCTCGTCACCCAGTTTTACTTTCTGGCCTTCATGTACCAGAATCTCAACGATGACACCAGGGATAAAACTATAAATAAGCTTCGGGTCAGCAGGCTTGTATTTTTTCCTGTTCCTGAACCTTGGATTGATCCTTGTTTTGTACAGTCCTGAGTTTATATTAAGATATTCAAGATTATCTTCCATGCTATTCATTTTCAGTATAATATTTCTCTTCAACAGGGATCAGAATGGTGGCAGACCATGTTTTTTGGCTGGCATGGGAACATCCTTGGCATCTGATATTTCAATTGAATGCAGCAATATCCTGCGGGTTTCAGAAGGTTCAATAACGGCATCAACATAGCCGCGTGAAGCTGCAACATAAGGATTAGCGAATTTCATTTTATACTCTTCAACCTTCTGTTTCCGCATCTGCTCTGGATCAGGAGCTGACATGATTTCCTTTCTGAAAATAATGTTTGCAGCTCCTTCAGGGCCCATGACTGCTATTTCTGCTGTCGGCCATGCAAAGACAAAGTCAGCTCTCAGGTGACGGGAGCTCATTGCGATATATCCACCTCCGTAGGCTTTCCTGAGAATAACTGTCAGTTTTGGCACTGTTGCCTCACTGTAAGCATAAAGTACTTTTGCTCCGTGCCTGATAACACCTGCATGTTCCTGGTCAACACCAGGCAGGTAACCGGGAAGGTCAACAAGAGTGATTATCGGAATATTGAAGGCATCACAGTATCTTATGAACCTGGCTGCCTTGTCGGATGAATCAACATCAAGCACACCTGCCATCTCAAGAGGCTGGTTTGCAACAAATCCTGTTGTCTTCCCTCCCATTCGCCCGAAGCCGATAACTATGTTTTTGGCATACAGTTCCATTATTTCAAAGAAATCGGAATTATCTGCAATAGCCCTTATCACATCCTTTATATCGTACGGATGGGTAGGGTCTTCCGGCATTATCTTATTGATATTATATTCTTTAAGTGGCTCGGCAGGCTCGAAAGGCCTTGCTTTTTTACCATTATGCCATGGAATAAATGTTACAAGCTTCTTGATCTGTTCAAAGCATTCCTCCTCACTGTGGGCAAAGAAGTGAGCATTGCCTGTAATTTCACTGTGCACCCTTGCACCTCCGAGATCCTCCATCGATATTTCCTCACCGAGCACAGTCTTTATTACTTCCGGACCCGTAATAAACATCTTTGAAATGTTATCCACAACAAAAACAAAATCAGTAAGAGCCGGGGAATAGACTGCGCCACCGGCACAGGGACCGAGTATCACTGAAATCTGTGGGATCACGCCACTTGATATTGTATTCCTGAAAAAGATCTCGCCATAGCCTGCAAGGGAATTAACACCTTCCTGTATCCTGGCCCCGCCTGAGTCATTTATACCTATAAGAGGCATACGCATTTTAAGCGCATGATCCATTATCTTCGTTATCTTCCTGGAATGCATAAGGCCGAGTGAACCGCCGGCAACTGTAAAATCCTGGGCAAAAATTGCAACAGGGGCACCGTAGATTGTTCCTGTACCGATAATAACACCATCAGTAGGCAGCGATTTCTTGTCCATATCGAAATCGTGTGCATCATGCTCTACAAAAAGGTCATATTCATTGAATGAATCTTTGTCAAGGAGTCCAAGTATCCTTTCACGGGCCGTTCTTTTGCCCATGGCTTTTTGTTTTTCGATGGCCTGTTCACCACCTCCGAGTAAAAGCTTTTCACGCTTTTCCTTAAGTTCACGTATCTTTTTATTATCTGGCATATAAGCTGGTTTTAAGCAAGCAAACTAAAAATAAATTACCGGAAAAATTAATGACAATGGTCACAATAATCACTTCGGGGCCATCTTATAAAGGCCCATTGCAATTAAAGCATACAGGATGTTCGGGATCCACATAGCAAGCCAGGGACTAAGATCACCCTTAAGTGAGAACTGGGAAGCAAATTGGAGGAAGAGGATGTATGAAAAACTCAGCACAAGGCCAATCCCTATGTTCATGCCTATCCCTCCCCTGACCTTTCTTGAAGAAAGAGATACTCCTATGAATGTTAGTATGAAGACTGCAAAGGGATTGGAGAAACGCCTGTGCTTTTCAATGAGAAAAAGTTTCAGTTCGTCTGATCCCTGCAGTTTGAGAAGATCAATATAATCATTAAGTTCCCTGTAAGTCATTGTACCAACAAAACCGGGATCCTTCGAAAAATCACGGGGTGTGATTGTCAGGGTTGTGTCAAGCTGTTTTCCCTTGGTCAATACTTCCTCCCTGTCGGTAATTTCCCGCAGGGTATAATTAATAGCAGACCATTTATTAGTAAGAGTATCAAAAACTACTGTTGGTGAAGAAAGCTTTGATACAAGCCTGCCGGAATCATTGAACCTTTCAAGAGTAAAATTCTGTCCGCGCTGGCTGATCGGATTATAGGTACCCATAAAAACATACACATTCGGAAATACCTGACGATGAATGTTCTCGACAGTTACTTTCCTGCTCACTGACCTGTAATACTTATCTTCGAAATCCATCCGTTGCAGGTTTGCACGCGGTATTATGAAATTAGTGAGGACAAATGCAAAAACGGCTATTACGAAAGCCGACAGAAGATAAGGCCACATCATCCTCCTGAAGCTCATTCCGCTGTTAAGTATTGCAATGATCTCTGTATTTATGGCCATTTTTGATGTGAAAAAAATAACAGAGATGAATACAAACAGAGGGGCAAAAAGTGTAGCGAAATATGGTATGAAATTGAAGTAGTAATCGAAGATAATAGCCTTTACCGGAGCCTCTTTTTCCATGAAGTTGTCGATTTTCTCGGCAAAGTCGAATACCACTGCAACAGTAAGAATAAGCACAATGGCAAAGAAGAAAGTTCCCAGGAACTTCCTTATTATATATTTGTCGATCCTCTTTATTTTCAGGGAAGCTAAAGCCTCACTGAAAGTTTTTTCACCATTGAATTCTTCCATTGTCTGAAGACTCCTTCACGTATCTTTTCCCTTGCTTCGCCTACAAGTCGCAGGTAGAAGGCAAGATTGTGTATACTTGCAATCTGTGCTCCGAGGTTCTCTCCTGCCATTACAAGATGCCTCAGGTAAGCTTTTGAATAATTCAGGCTTACAAATGAGGGACCGGAGGGATCAATAGGGCTGAAATCATCCTGCCACTTTTTATTCCTTATATTTATTGTCCCCTCGCCTGTAAAGATCATTCCATTCCTTCCGTTTCGTGTCGGCATAACACAATCGAACATATCTATTCCCCTGTCGATTGCCTCAAGTATGTTTACCGGTGTTCCGACACCCATCAGATAACGCGGTTTATCAGCAGGAAGTATCTCATTTACAACCTCAATAACCCTGTACATCTCTTCTGCCGGTTCCCCTACTGATAGTCCTCCTATCGCGTTCCCGGCCATATTCTTTGAAGCAATTTTTTCTGCAGATTCCCTTCTCAGGTCATCATAGGTACCGCCCTGTACAATTGGAAACAGGTATTGCTCCCAGTCCCACAGCTGATCTGTTTCCATGAAACGGTTCACTGCCCTGTCGAGCCACCTGTGAGTAAGTGCAACCGATTTTTTAACGTAATTATAATCAGCAGGCCACGGAGCACACTCATCGAAGGCCATCATTATATCAGCGCCTATAACCCTCTGAATATAAACAGTATTCTCAGGAGTGAAGATATGTTTTGAACCATCAATATGCGATTTGAACTGTGCACCTTCCTCGGTAAGTTTCATATTTCCCGTAAGCGAGAATACCTGGTATCCTCCGCTGTCGGTGAGTATGGGCCGCTCCCATCCCATGAACCTGTGCAGACCTCCTGCAGCTTTCAGGATATCAAGCCCCGGCCTCAGATATAGATGATATGTGTTGCCAAGTATTATCCGGGCATCGATGTCATCTGAAAGATCACGCTGCATAACACCTTTTACGGTACCTACGGTTCCCACAGGCATGAATATGGGAGTCGGAATATCTCCATGCGCTGTTGTCAACAGCCCTGTGCGTGCATTCGAATGAGTATCCCTGCTCTCTATGCTGAACATAAATAACTGATAAAATTGCAGCACAAATGTAATCGTTACATGTTGCCTGTAAAAATTATAGCAGCTTTTTTTTGATACCATGCTTAAGGGAGACATATCTGTGAGAGTAATTACAATGTTTTAATCTGAATTTCCCATAATCTTATAATTTTGCCGCAGCGATTCGATAAGCAGAACCTGAGAGAAACATGTTCAGTTGAGACTCACCTGATTACTTAATCGTTTAATTAATTAATATTGCCATTTAATTGAAAGTCAGATGTTGGGTCAGGACAGTATATTTTTAGCAGTTGTCTTCTGGATTTTTTCCGCAGCAGCACTAATTCAGCTCTTTTACTACCTGTGGTACTACCTTGCAGTATATTTTTATAAGCCCACTGTTACAAAGACGGAACCACAGGCGGTTTCAATAATAATATGTGCGAGAAATGAAGGTGAAAACCTTGATGCCTTCCTTCCCCTTATCCTGGAACAAAAATATCCCGATTATGAAGTAATAGTTGTGAATGACTGTTCAGAGGATCATACGTATGACATCCTGGGAAAATACCTGTTGAAATATCCTCACCTGAGGGTTTCCACTATAAACAAGGATCCAAAGTTCACTCATAACAAGAAGCTTGCGCAGTTCATAGGAATCAAGGCTTCAAAAAACGAACTGCTTCTTTTCACAGATGCCGACTGCAAACCTGATTCCGACAAGTGGCTTGAAACAATGATGAGTCATTTTGATGAAAAGACCACTTTTGTGCTTGGTTACGGAGGATTTTTCCGTGAGAAGGGAATCCTGAACAGCTTCATCCGTTATGATGCCATGACAATTGCGATGCAGTACTTCGGAATGGCAATAAGGGGAATACCTTATATGGGAGTAGGCAGGAATCTGGCTTACAGGAAGTCTCTGTTTTTTGCCAACAAGGGCTATGGAGCTCATAATCAGCTTGCTTCAGGAGATGATGATCTAATTGTGAACGGAAATGCAACAAAAGAGAACACTGTTGTTGAATTCAGGGAAGGTTCGCACACAAGGTCTGTCCCGGCAAACAGCATATCTGAATATTTCAAGCAGAAAAGAAGGCATTATACAACAGCGCCTCATTACAGGATGAAGCATAAGATCCTTCTTTTTACCGAACCTGCCTCAAGAGTCATTTTCTATTCAGCCTTAATAATTCTTTTATCATACTGTTTTTTGTGGCCCTATGTTCTTGGAATCTTCGGGTTCAGACTGCTTGTTCAGGTCATTTCATTGTTCCTTATAAGCAGAAAATTGAATGAGCCGGGAATAGTCCCCGTATCACTTTTTTTTGATATCTTTTCACCACTAATCTATTCAATTCTTTATATAGGTAAAAACGGGCTGAAAAAAGGCAGAAGCAGATGGAAGTAAATAACCTGTTTTCAGATAATGCGGCTGCCGACCTTGCACTGGTGGAACAGGCAAAAAAAGGCAGCGAAAAAGCCTTTGCCGGCCTTATGAACCGTTACAGGGATTCAATATATTTCATGCTTCTTAAGATGGTAAATAACCAGTCAGATGCTGATGATCTGACAATTGAAGCCTTTGGAAAAGCTTTCAGAAACCTCGACCTGTACACTCCCAAATTCGCATTCAGCACCTGGCTTTTTAAAATCGCAACTAATAATTGTGTCGATTTTATCAGAAAAAAACAATCTTTGCCTGCTCCCTTCGAAGGCTCTCAGGATTTTGGTGACTCAATTGCAGGAAACATCCAGTCGGACCTGCCCGATCCTGAAGAAATACTTATTAACAGGCAAAAAATTGAAGCGCTTAATGAAGTTGTTAATCAGCTGAAACCGAAGTACAGGAAACTAATTAACCTAAGATTCTACAAGGAATATTCATATTCAGAGATTTCTGAGGAACTGAACATTCCGATAGGCACTGTAAAAGCAGAATTATCCCGCGCTAAAACCCTGCTTTATAACATACTCATCAAAACCGGCAACAGGTGATGTCCGAAGATTTTCTGCGATACTTCCCTGATCTGACAGCCGGGCAAACGGAGAAGCTCCTTGCCCTGAAGGAAATTTATGCAAGGTGGAACAGCATGATAAATGTAATATCGCGGAAGGATATGGACCAGTTCTACCTTCATCATGTTCTTCACAGCCTTGCAATAGCCAAAGTTATACGTTTCACACCCGGAACATCCATACTTGATGTAGGTACCGGAGGCGGATTCCCCGGAATCCCTCTTTCAATAATATTCCCCGACTCTGAATTTACCCTTCTCGATTCAATTGAAAAGAAAATAAAGGTCGTAAATGCTGTTAAGGATGAACTGGGACTTTTAAATGTCAAACCTGTAAGGAAAAGAGCCGAAGAGGAAAAAGAAAGGTTTCATTTTGTCATTAGCAGGGCAGTGACTTCTTTCGGGGAATTTGTGAAGCTTTCAAGAAAGAACATCCATTCAGGTTCGGTCAATGAACTCCGGAATGGAATATTATACCTTAAAGGCGGTGATCTCACGGAAGAACTAAAGATGTATGCCGACAGGGTAAAGATCTGGGATATAAGCAGTTTCTTCGATGAATCCTTTTTCGAAACAAAGAAGATTGTTTATCTGCCTGTATGATTTTTATTAAAAATATAATCGCCTCATTTTTTTATTTAAAAAAAGTACTACATTTGCAGTCTCAAATTGGACAAGCAGTTATAAACAGTTGATAAGATGAAAAGGACATATCAGCCATCAAGAAGGAAAAAAGTAAACAAGCACGGTTTCAGGGAAAGAATGTCTACTCCTAACGGAAGAAGAGTACTTGCTGCAAGACGCGCTAAAGGAAGAAAAAAACTCACTGTATCTGACGAACTTAAGTTAAAAGCTTAAACAGCATAAACTAATACTTGAAAAGGTGTCCGGAAAGACACCTTTTTTATTTCTATATTTGCCCCTCAAACACATCATAATGGACCTACTTGTCAATAATATAGCAGAAAGTGATCTGAGGGAAATTTCTGAAAAAGTCTTTGCCGGTGAAAGAATAAGTACTGATGAAGGACTTATCCTGTACAAAAAAGCCAGCCTGCCTCTTCTTGGTATACTTGCAGTTACAGTTAAAAAGCGCCTCAGCGGCAACAAGGCCTATTTCAACCATAATTTTCACATTGAACCAACAAACAAATGTGTTTACAACTGCAGGTTCTGTTCATACCATAAACAGGAAGGAGATCCTGAAAGCTGGGAATATTCACATGAACAGATGCTTGACATAGTAAAAAGCTTCGACAGCAAACCTGTTACAGAGGTTCATATTGTTGGAGGCGTTCATCCGGCTTATGACATACATTACTGGGGATCACTTCTTCAGAAAATAAGCAAATACAGACCAGAACTTCATATCAAGGCTTTCTCAGCAATAGAGCTTGACTATATGATCTCAAAAGCGGGCATGTCGGTTGAGGAGGGATTGAAATATCTCAAAGGCTGTGGATTGAACTCAATACCCGGAGGAGGTGCAGAGATTTTTGACGAAGAACTGCGGAAACAGATATGCGACGACAAAGCCTCCTCGGAAATGTGGCTCAACATACACGAAACCGCACATCTGGCAGGAATACCTTCAAATGCAACAATACTTTACGGGCATATAGAAACTTATGCCAACAGGATAGATCACATGGACCGCCTCAGAAAACTTCAGGACAGGACAAAAGGATTTAATTGTTTTATTCCACTCAAGTTCAGAAAAGAAAACAACAATATGTCCTACCTGGGTGAGGTGAGTGTTGTTGAAGATCTTAAGAACTATGCTGTTTCAAGGATCTTCCTCGATAATTTTCCACACCTGAAGGCTTACTGGCCAATGATCGGCAAGGAAGCTGCAAGGCTTTCATTGTCATTCGGCGTTGATGACATGGACGGTACAATTGATGATACAACAAGGATTTATTCAATGGCCGGAGCCGGTGACACCAGTCCGGCAATGAGCACAGAGGAGATCTGCAATCTGATAAGGGAGACCGGCATGGAGCCTGTTGAACGCGATTCGGTCTACAACACTGTGAAAGAATGGTGATCCGAAGTAATTTTATAAGTAACTTTACGTTTTAACTTAGTCACATACAGGTGGGATGAGCTTAAAAAAATTCATATTCAGCAAGGTTTTTGCAAGGAACCTGGGACTTGCCGTTGCAATTCTGATTGGCAGTATTATGGTCCTGCTCATCTGGCTTAATTTCTATACAAGGCACGGACAGGCAAGGCCTGTTCCTGATTTTTACGGTCTGACACTTGAAGAAACAACAAAGCTTGCAAAGAGAAGCAAGGTGAAATTTCAGATTATCGATTCTGTCTACACAAATGCCGTTCCCCGTGGTTGCATAGCGGAACAGAATCCCTATCCGGGTTTCAAAGTGAAAAAGTGGAGAAACGTGGCTCTCACAATTAATGCCTTCCATCCCGAGATGGTTGCAATGCCAAACCTGATTGACCTTCCCAAAAGACAGGCCTTACTTGTTGTTGAAGGAGCCGGACTTGAAATGGGACTCCTGAAGTACAAACCTGACCTGTCAGTGGATGTTGTGATTGACCAGCAGATAAACGGAAAGAAAATCGTTGCCGGCGATTCAATTCAGAAAGGCTCTGTGATCGATCTGGTTCTTGGCAAGGGCCTCAGCAACCAGAGAACTCCTGTACCAGAACTTATCGGATATAATCTTGAAGCAGCGCGCAACAGGATTCTTGGATCGTCGCTAAACCTTGGCGCCTTTATTTTTGATACAAGTGTCCTTAATCAAAGCGATTCAGCAAAGGCTTTTGTATACAAACAGAATCCGGAGTTCTCCGAAGAATCATCACTGCAGCTTGGTTCAGCAGTATATCTCTGGTTAACAATCGATTCCACAAAACTGCCTGTCGATTCAACAATGTTTATTATCTCTGATACAATACCTCTTCCTGCAGCAGCTACCCCTACATCAGGCCAATAGACCATGAAAGATGTTTTAATATTTTCATTTTTATTTTCATTGTTTATCCAGGCAGCATCAGCCCAGGAACTTGTAACAGGCCTGTATTCAAATATTTCAGTCTCGACAGAAGCTTCACAAAAAGCCAAAGGGAACAAGGCTCTTACCGGAGTTACAATTGAACTGCCTTTTTCTGATGATTTCTCAGGGAGATCTGCATTCCCCGATACTGGAAAATGGACCGATGATAATGTTTTCATCAATAATAATTATTCCGACAAACAGATAACAACAGGTGTTGCCACTTTTGATGCAATCGACAACAAGGGAAGACTGTATGAAACCGCAATATCCTCAGGCTTTGAAGGGGATGTACTGACTTCCCAGCCCATAAACCTGGAATACTCTGCCACCGATAACATTATGCTAAGCTTTTATTACCAGGCAGGCGGGCTCGGCGATATGCCTGAAGAGAATGACAGCCTTACACTTCATTTCCTCGCTCCGGATGAAAACAAATGGTATTCAGTCTGGAGAGCCCGTGGCGGAGGAGATGACAGCTTCAGACAGGCCTTTGTAACAATCGACAGGCAGCGTTTCCTGAAAAAAAGCTTCAGGTTCAGATTCATAAACTATGTTACAATATCACCACAGACAAGCGATCAGTCAATGATAGGTAACTCCGATCACTGGAACCTCGATTATGTTTATCTTGACAGGAACAGGGAAGCAGGTGATACAGTTTATTCCGACGTATCCTTCCGTACCGGCATTAGATCCCTCCTTAAGACCCACGAATCGCTGCCACTTAACCATTTCAGGGAGATTGAATTGCAGGAAATGGGAGCCTATATTCCTGTTCATTACAGGAACAATGACGGTATTGTAAGGAATGTCACAAGGAACTTCGAGATATGGAATGTAAATGAAAATTCACTCGCGCATTCATTCACCGCAGGGGCTGTCAACATTGATCCTTATACAAATGTTGATTACAATGCGGGCCTGATCTATACTTATTCTTCAGGAAACCCCGATTCGGCCCGGTTCAGGGTTACAGGTGTGCTTAAGACTGATGAGTTTGATCCGAAGGGAAACGATACTATTGTTTATTACCAGGTTTTCAAAAATTATATTGCCTTTGATGACGGAACTGCTGAAATGGGTTATGGCATTAACGGACTGGGCTCCCGTAACGCAATGGTTGCCAGCAGGTTTACTGCCTACGTCCCCGACACAATTAGGTCTGTAAGGATCTGCTTTAATGACAGCTACCGTGATGCAAACAAAAGGGCTTTTGACCTGATTATATGGGATGACAACAAAGGTATTCCCGGAAATATACTATACCGGAGCGATGAAGTCCTTGTTGAACAGACCGGTGCAATAAACGGATTTTATAATTACGGTATAATTGACGGTGTTCCTGTTGACGGAGTATTCTACATAGGCTGGAAACAACGCTCCGAGACCTTCCTTAATGCCGGACTGGATATTAATACAGCCCAGAAAGGAAGGCAATTATACTGGCTCAACGGAGAATGGAACCAGTCACAGGTTACAGGAACAATAATGATAAGGCCTGTACTTGGAATGCCTGAAAAGACAACATCTATTGATGAACATGTAATAAAATCATTATCTGCTGTTACAGTTGCACCAAATCCTGCCAGCGATTACATTACAATTACAACTGATGATACTTCTGACCCTTCTCACACAATGATCACAATAACAGATCTTTACGGCAGAGAAATCCTGAAGTGCCAGAATACAGGACCGGTAAATATCTCATCACTGAAGCCTGGATTATATATAGTAATGACTTCTGTATCAGGCAGACCTGCAGGTTACAGTCGTCTTATAAAAGTAAGGTAAATCACAAAATGAGCGAAGAGGAGATACTATCCGAGCAACAGGAGCTGTTTGAACATTTCAGATTTGTCGTTGATGGTGGCCAGTCGATGTTAAGGCTTGATAAGTACCTGACTACCAGGATGGAGAAGACTTCGCGGACGAGAATACAGAATGCTGCAAATGCAGGAAACATACTTGTAAATAATTCTTCAGTTAAGCCAAACTACAGGGTCAAGCCCGGCGATGTAGTACAGATTGTACTGCCTGATCCACCAAGGGAGATTGAGCTTATACCTGAGAACATACCCATAAATATTGTTTATGAGGATGATGATGTACTGGTGGTAAACAAGGAACCCGGGATGGTTGTGCATCCTGCTTACGGGAATTATACCGGAACACTTGTAAATGCCCTGATGTATCATTTCAGGGATCTGCCACTGTTCAGTACAGGTGAGCTCAGACCAGGACTTGTCCATCGCATCGATAAAAACACATCCGGAATACTTGTTATTGCAAAAAATGAACTTGCTCTTAACAGATTATCAAGACAGTTTTACGAGAGAACCACTGACAGGCGTTATCAGGCGCTTGTATGGGGAATCCCCGATCCGCCTGCAGGTACTATTACGGGACATGTTGGCAGGAATATCCGCGACAGGAAGATCATGCAGGTTTTTGAGGACGGAAGCGAAGGAAAACCGGCTGTGACTCATTACAAATTACTTGAAAGCTTCAGCTATATCTCACTACTGGAATGCAAGCTTGAAACAGGCAGAACCCACCAGATAAGGGTGCACTTCAGCCATATAAAACATCCCCTTTTCAACGATGAAGAGTATGGTGGTGACAGAATTCTTAAGGGAACAACATTCTCGAAGTACCAGCAATTCATAAGGAACTGTTTCAGCATCCTTCCGCGGCAGGCCCTGCATGCCAAATCACTTGCCTTTGATCACCCTGTTACACGGAAAAGAATGTCTTTCGATTCCGAACTGCCCGATGACATGAAACAGGTTATAGAAAAGTGGAGGACATATATCTCAGGCAGGGAGAATGAGATGAGTATTTAGCTTGTTGCTGGGTAATTAACGGCTCCCCTCCTGGGAGGGGCTGGGGGTGGGTTTAAACTATCGGGAACCGAATACCGGATATTACCAGCTGCCATGTGAGCCACCGCCTCCAAAGCTGCCTCCGCCGAAGCCTCCGAATCCACCACCGCCTGAGCCTCCTGAAAATCCGCCCCACGATCCGCGATGCGATCCACCTGAATTCATCATGCTGAGCAAGAGCCAGAGAGGAAGACTGCCCGATCCTTTCAGGTGTCTGTTATTTCCCCCCCTCGACTTACCGGCAATAGCAAGGAATGCAATAATCGCGATAAAGATGACAAAGCCGACGGTACTATCCCCTGAGCTCTTTTTCACCTTGTTTCCGTATTGTGCGGCAGAGAATTCACCGCGTGCAAGAGACATTAAGGTCCGGGCACCGGCATCAAGGCCACTGAAATAATTACCCTCCCTGAAAGCAGGTATAATCTCATTCTGTATAATAAGGTCACATGTAAGATCAGGAATTGCACCCTCGAGACCATATCCCGGGGTAATGCTTATCTCTCCTGATGAGGCTGCAGTTTTTGGCTTAACAAGAATAAGAATGCCATTATTAAGCTGTTTCTGGCCTATTCCCCATTTCTCTCCCAGCCTCTGGGCATAATCCATTATTGCATAGCCTTCAAGAGACGGAACAGTAACAATGGCTATCTGGGTCGATGTTGAATCATTAAAAGCCACAAGCTTGTTTTCCAGCATCCGGGCCTCATTCTGACTGAGCAAACCTGCAAAATCATTAACAAGATGGGGCGGACTGGGTCTGTCCGGTATTTCCTGCGAAAAAACATTTACAGCCTGCAGGAGTATTACAAACAGAAGAAAGGTACGGAGGATTGATTTTCTCATTGTTTACTCCTCCTTCAGTTTATCAAATGTTATTTCATCCGAAAGCTCATTGACATCATTTTTCTGATGAGGAAAATGAGCCTTAAGTTGCTCTCCGGCCATCAGTATTCCCCGTGAAAGACCTTCAGCAAATCTTCCTTCCCGGAACAAGCCCAGCATAGTTTCCCTTATCTGATCCCAGAAATTTTCCGGAACAATGGCATTAATCCCTCCATCGCCGATTACGGCAAATTTCCGGTCGCCAACAGCCAGGTAGAAAAGCACTCCGTTCCTGTCAGCTGTCCTGTGCATCTTGAGTTTATTAAAGATCCAGGCAGCCCTGTCAAGAACATCTTCATTGCATGAAGTCTCAATATGAACCCTGATTTCGCCTGATGTGGCTTCCTCAGCCTGCCTTATTGAAGCAAGAATTTCATCCTGTTGTTCTTTTGTGAAGAACGATGCAGCTTTCATTATGTAATCGTATTAAAAGGCCTAGAATTTAACTTCGGGAGCTTTTTCTGCTCCCTGCTGAGCTTCAAAGTAAGGTTTCGACTCGAAGCCGAACATCCCTGAAAGCATATTTTGCGGGAAGCGCCTGATGTAGGTATTGAATTCCCTGGCCATATCATTAAATTTTCTTCTTTCTACATTTATCCTGTTCTCAGTACCTTCAAGTTCAACCTGAAGATCCCTGAAGTTCTGTGTTGCCTTTAGTTCAGGGTACTTTTCCACAACAACCATGAGCCTTGAAAGTGCTGAACTGACTTCTCCCTGTGCCTGCTGGTACTGCTGCATATTTTCAGCTGTCATTTTTGTCGGATCTATTGTCACCTGTGTGGCTTTTGCCCTTGCTTCTATAACCTGTGTAAGTGTTGACTGCTCGAAATTGGCAGCGCCCTTGACTGTATTTACAAAATTCGGAATAAGGTCAGCCCTGCGCTGATATGAAGTCTCAACATTCCCCCACTGGCTGGTTACTCCCTCATTCATAGTGACCATGTTATTATAAACCCTTGTTCCCCAGACAATAAGGCTTATGGCAAAAAATGCAATAACTGCAACAATTATTATTGAAATCAAACAACCTTTTTTCATTTTGACAGCTTTAAAAATTTAATGCAAAGGTAATATATGGATGGTTAAAAACAGTGCAATTATTGTTATTTTAAATATTTGTTCCTGCCTACAGCACAGATTTTCGCAAATTTTGCATATTTGACTAAATTTGAATTGAAATATTTCTAAGATGAAAACTATAGCAATAGCTGCAGGGGGTGATTCCTCAGAATTCGAAGTATCTGTAAAAAGCGCACTTGAAGTAAGCAATGTATTGTCATCCAGATACATAACCTATATAATTATGATTAAGGGGAGTGACTGGTACTGGGAAGATCCGAAAGGAAGGTACTTCAGCATCGACAAGAATGATTTCACGCTTAAAACCGATGAAATGAAAATCCGTTTTGATGTTGTTTTCGTTGCAATACACGGGACGCCAGGTGAGAACGGATACCTACAGGGCTATTTGGAGATGATGAAGATACCATATACAAGCTGTGATGCATTCTGCTCAGCGCTGACTTTCAACAAGCAGGCCTGCAAGCTTTTCCTGAAAGATTATAAAATACCAATGGCAAAGGCCAGGTTTGTCCGCGAAGGTGATGAAGTTGATCTTGATGAAATGATATCAGAGCTGGGGCTTCCCCTGTTTGTCAAGCCAAATGACAGTGGTTCAAGTTTCGGTGTAACAAAAGTCAAGAAGAAGGAGGATCTTGAAAAGGCTTTCAATGCTGCTTTCAGCGAAAGTGATGAAGTGCTTGCTGAAGCTTTCATGGATGGACGAGAAGTTGCATGCGGTGTTGTAAAGACAAGAAGCAAAGCTGTAATACTTCCTGTAACAGAGATCATCAGCAAGAATGAGTTCTTTGATTATGAAGCGAAATACACTCCCGGGAGGTCGCTTGAAGTAACCCCGGCTGACCTTCCTGAAAAGCTTACTGAAAAGGTTCAGAAACTGAGCTCGGAAATTTACGACATACTTGGCTGCAAAGGCATCGTACGTGTTGATTTCATTATTGTTGGAAACAAGCCCTATTTCCTTGAAATAAATACCGTTCCGGGAATGACAAGGGAAAGCCTTGTTCCGCAGCAGGCAAAAGCCGCAGGCATCCACCTCGAAGACCTTTATTCGATGATTGTCGAAGATGTATCAGCAGTATAGCAATATAGCAGTTTAGCAACTTAGCAACTTAGCTGATAGTTATTAGTTCTATCAGCTATGAGCTATCAGCTATCAGCTATCAACTACTTAGCCATTTTAAGAGCAGAAGTTGTAGTATAATACTTGGTAATCATACATGGCACCTCCCATTCCGGAAGTTTGCCATCCTTCAGGTACTCAAGGAATTTGGATGTCACCTGGGCAAAATGTTCTTCATGACCAACCCTGTATTTCTGAGGAATATTAATCTTAACGGCCTTGCCGGCCTGTTCGAATGTCAGGCTGTCATAAGGAAGTGTGCTCAGAGCATTTTTCAGAACTGTATTGAATTCATCAGCCTTAATTCCGGTAATATTCTCAATATAGAGAGTAGGAACATATTTTTCCTCAGCACCCTGCCTGATTGTAAGATTGCACTTTGTACCGCGCATTGTTGAATAATGCGTATCGCCGCCACCCTGAGGAGCCTGGTACTTCCACTCAACCGAAACCCTGGCAAACACGCCCTTCAGCGAATAGACCATTTCCCCGTTTGAATATACATCCAGGTTACCATTTTTGAGATCCTTACGGAGGTACTCAGGATATGAGTCAAAACCTGTCACACCTTTGAATTCTGCAGGTGATATTGAAGTCGGCCATCTTTTTGCAGAGACCATTGTGACATCAGACGGATTAAGAATCTGTTCACTGAAGCATTCCCACTGAATAAGATCGACAAGATGTGTAGTGATATCAACAAGCCCCTCGCCCTGCTGATCCACATCGAAAAACCATGCCGGCCTTATCAGGGGAGATCCTGAAACAATCTTAGAGAAATGATGAATGCTCACTTTTGTAACTGCAGGTTCTTCCTTTGTACCGTTCACAAGAGTCCCGAAAACCTCAGCATTTTTCGACAGGAGCTTCTGAAGTATTGTTGTCACCTCAAACCTCTCAGTCATAATATCATATAACAGAAGCCCTTTTTCGCCGGCAGTCCTGAAAGCATTTTCAAGGACCGGAAAATCTTCTGACCTTATTATCATTGGCTTGTCAGCCAACACATTGAGACCTGAATTTACTGACTTTGTAATATATTCGGCCTTTTTAAGATTGTTTCCTGACAGAACAACCACATTACCAGCCTTTTCGGCAAGCATCTTTTCGAAAAAATCACTTCCCGTATAAATTATCTCATTCCATGAAGTGGGGGCATTTTCCCTGCTATTATAGCCGTTTATTTTTCCAAGATGCTGTGCAAGATCCGGACCCTCGGGAGCATACACATGAACATCCGGAGAAACCTGATCGTACATTGATTTCTGAACAAGGGCTGCATGAAAATGCCCCGGATCAACAGTTATCAGTTTTACTGTCTTGCTTTCCATTGTTGTGTCTGAATTATCCTGTTTAGCACCTGAATTTCCTGAACCACAAGAAATTAACACCAGCATAACTGGAAGGATGATCGGAAATATTTTTTTCATCATAGTATATTTTATAAACTGTCAGGCATCAAGCCGGATTCTTCACTAAAGTATTACAATTTTATTTTATCTCCATATTTTTCTACAGCCGCCTTAAAAGCAATTATATTTTTGTCCTTTACACCCGGAGGCATTCCCCCACCAGCCGACCAGATAACAGCGCAGTGATCAGCCAGTTCCCGGCAGGACTTTTTCACGGCATTTTCAACATCTGTTTCGCTGCCATCTGCAAGCACATCCCGCGGAGGGATATTACCAACAAGGACAACATCTTTTCCCGCCAGCTTCCTTATGTTATCCATCGAATGATTAAAGGAAAAATTAAACATATTGACATTCAGCTCATTAAGCTTGCCGGCTGTAATAAGTCCTTCTGCATCATTATGAAGGAATCTTACCTCTGATCCAAGGCAGGAAAAAATTCTTCTGAGATAGGGAGTGACAAATTCATCAAACTCCGTCACTCCGACAAATCCGATAAGATCATCAAGTATAAGTGATCCTTCTATAGTCGGAAAACACTCCTTCTGCCATGAAAGCCAGTCACATACGAAATCAGTGATCTTCCGCAGAAGTTTATGTGAAGCATCCGGATCAGTTGCGAGGGCCAGCATAAACTCTGTTGTACCCATAAGGAAACTTGCTATATTGAGTGGTCCTCTTGATACGGCAAACCTTATTTCATGACCATTGTCCCTGATTTTTGCATTATTGTTCCTCAGTCTGCTTATCATAAACGGAAGAAGTCCGTCAGTTCTCACATCGGGTTGCGGAAGCGAAGCTGCCTGTGCCACATCATCGATGATCTTCATTGCATGAGGCAGGCTCTTTTCGTTGAAGATCATCCTTGAACCAAAAGCAGAGGGCTCTGTGCACATGCCATATTCTGACCAGAAGCCAGGGAGAAACCATATATCAGGAAATCTGCTGACTGCAGCGAGGTTTGCTTTAAGCCATAACTCATCAGAGGCATAATAATCAACGACAGAAATACCGTACCAGCCGGGTATCCAGGGGCTGTCGATTATAAAACCGGCAGGCTGGTAACCGATACTCCTGCCTTCTATAAGATATTTAAGGTCACGCCACTGAGAATCTGTCATAACAATATATTTTCGCTATGTGTCTGATATTGCAGTTATTATACAGAAGCGCACAGAAACTGCATCAGGCTTTCATTGTATCCTGCCGGTATGAATCAACCGGATCGCAGGTGCAAACAAGGTTTCTGTCACCATAGCCGTCATCTATCCTGCCCACTGTAGGCCAGAATTTATTCTCAACAATCCATCTGAGTGGAAATGCAGCCTTCTGCCTGTCATACTTATGGTTCCATTCGTTTGCTGTAATAACCTTTACAGTATGCGGTGAATTCTTAAGTACATTATCCTCCCTGTCAGCTTTTCCGCTTTTGATCTCTTCTATTTCAGATGAAATTGAAACCATTGCACTGACAAACCTGTCCAGCTCCTGAAGCGATTCCGATTCAGTAGGTTCCACCATAAGTGTACCGTGTACGGGAAATGATAAGGTAGGTGCATGGAAACCATAGTCCATAAGCCGTTTTGCAATATCGGCCTCTGTAATGCCATATTCTGTCTTGAAATGACGGCAGTCAAGTATCATCTCATGAGCAACATAGCCTTCTGTGCCCGTATAAAGTGTTTTGTAATAATTCTTTAACCGTGCCGCAAGGTAATTTGCATTAAGGATGGCAAATTTTGTTGCAAGAGTAAGCCCCTCAGTTCCCATCATCATCACATAAGCATGTGATATAGTCAGCACCTGTCCACTCCCAAAAGGAGCAGCAGCAACAGCTGTAGTCCCGTGACTTCCACCGGTTTTGACAAGCGGGTGTGAAGGCAGGAATTCTGCAAGCTTGTCATTACATAGTATCGGACCCATTCCGGGGCCACCACCACCATGAGGAATTGCAAAAGTTTTGTGCAGGTTCAGATGACAAACATCGGCGCCAATACTTCCGGGATTTGTCAGCCCCACCTGTGCATTCATATTTGCCCCGTCCATGTAAACAAGCCCTCCGTTATGATGAATGATCTCTGTTATTTCCTTTACAGCAGATTCAAATACACCATGAGTTGACGGATATGTTATCATAAGACAGGCAAGGTTGGTCCTGTTTGATTCTGCCTTGGCTTTCAGATCAGGAACGCTTATATTTCCTTTTTCATCACAATCAACAACAACTATCTGCATGCCGGCCATAGCTGCGCTTGCGGGGTTTGTACCATGAGCCGATGAAGGAATAAGAGCTACATTCCTGTGAGCCTCTCCGTGTGCAAGATGATATTCCCTTATCACCATCAGTCCGGCATATTCGCCTGCAGCTCCCGAGTTTGGCTGGAACGACACAGCCTGAAATCCTGTTATCTCTTTCAGGGCCTCTCCCAGTTCATTCATAACCTGGTAGTATCCTTCAGCCTGGTCAGCTGGTACAAAGGGGTGAATATTTCCGAATTCCGGCCAGCTCATTGCAAACATAGAAGTGGCGGGATTAAGCTTCATTGTACATGACCCGAGAGATATCATGCTGTGCGTCAGGCTGAAATCCTTCCTTTCAAGCATTTTGATGTATCTCATCATCTCGGTCTCGCTGTGATACCTATTGAAAGTACCTTCACGCAGAAACTCTGACTTCCTGATGAATTTTTCCTCGAGAATCTCACAATTACAGTGAGAATGTATTTTCTTATGTTCCTTACCGGCAGCCTTTGCAAAAATGCCGGCTATCGTATCAATTTCATCCAATGTTGTGACCTCATCAGTGCTTATGAGTACTGTACTGTCATCAGGATAGAAAAAGTTCATTTCAGCTTCCAGTGCAAGTTTACGGATAGCTTCCGAAGCAATGCCCTGTCCGAGTTCAATCCTTAATGTATCAAAGAACATTGAATTTGACTGCCTGAAACCCAGCTGTTTCAGATTATAGTTCAGAGTGCAGGCTGATTTATGAATATGTGCAGCAATATTTTTCAGTCCTTCAGGACCATGATACTGGGCATACATACCCGACATTGTTGCCAGAAGTGCCTGTGCAGTGCAAATATTTGAAGTAGCCCGTTCCCGCTTAATATGCTGCTCACGGGTCTGAAGAGCCATTCGGAGGGCGCTGTTGCCCTGGGCATCAACAGAGACGCCGATTATCCTGCCGGGCATGCTTCTCTTAAGCTCATCCTTTGTTGCAAAGAATCCTGCATGAGGACCGCCGAATCCCATTGGCAGGCCCATTCTCTGGCTTGATCCGACGACAATATCTGCACCCCATTCTCCGGGAGGAGTAAGCAGGGCAAGGCTCATCAGGTCGGCAGCCACTCCAACAAGCAAACCTGCTGAGTGTGCCATTGATGCGAAGGAACTGTAATCGCGTAATTGTCCCGAGGCAGAGGGATATTGTATTAATGCACCAAAAAAAGACTCATTGAAAACTGCTGATGTATATTTTCCTTTAACAAGCTCAATACCAAGGGGCGCTGAACGGGTTTCAAGCACATCAAGTGTCTGTGCGAAAATGTCCTCATCAACAAAGAACTTTACCGCACCTGCCTTCACTGCCGCCCTTGAACGGGCATTGAACATCATAATCATTGCCTCTGCAGCTGCAGTTGATTCGTCAAGCAGGGAAGCATTGGCTATCTCCATGCCGGTAAGTTGAATGATCATAGTCTGATAATTCAGCAGTGCCTCAAGCCTGCCCTGGGAAATCTCGGCCTGATATGGGGTATATGAAGTATACCAGGCAGGATTCTCAAGAACATTCCTGACAATAACCGACAAGGAGGCCACACCATAATAACCCTGGCCTATGAATGAACGGAAAAGCCTGTTCTTTTTGCCCGCTGAACGTATGTGATTAAGGTATTCAAACTCACTCATTGCAGGTGGAAGGGAAAGGGGCTTTTTAAGCATTATCGATTCAGGAACTGTTTTCCCGATCAATTGATCAAGAGATTTAACACCAATTGCCTCCAGCATTTGCGGTAATTCATGATCCCTTGGACCATTATGCCTGTTGACGAATTTATCAGTTGACATATATTATCTGTTTTTATTATTCAAAAAAATATCCGGCAATAGTAAAAAAAATGAAGCTATTTTAAAATGCCTTAAGTCATATTAAACCAGGGATTTGTCTTCAATTCCCTGCCAATTGTCGTTTCACCTCCATGCCCTGCGAGTACTTTAGTTTCCTCAGGCAGGGTAAAGAGCCTGTTTTTTATACTTGTGATCAGTGTTTCATAATCACCTCCATGGAGATCCGTTCTCCCTATGCTGCCTGGGAAGAGCGCATCGCCTGTGAAGACTACTCCTTCCTGTTCACAATAGAAAGCAAGGCTTCCTGCAGTATGACCGGGCACATGAAGGGCTTTCAGCTTCAAATCTGCAAATTCAACAACTTCATTGTCTGATATAAATCTTTCAGGTTCAGGCGATTCATTCATCGTAAGCCCAAATAACAAAGCATGTTCAGGAGCCTTTTTCCTGTTGTATTCCTCCTGGACATGACTCAGTGTTTTCAGTCCATACCGTTCAAGAATAAAACCATTGCCGAAAATATGATCAAGATGACAATGTGTATTGAGAAGAAGTACGGGATTCAGCTTGTTCTCTGAAATAAAAGCTTCAAGTTCCATGTTCTCGGAACTGTCATAGCAGCCACAGTCTATTATTGCACAGTCACGCGAATCGCTTATCAGCACATAAGTATTTTCATTAATCGGGGAAAAAACAAACCTCTGTATTTTCATTCTATTTTCCATTAACTGTTCCCTTAAGCATAGGAACAAACATAAAGTTACCATGATCGGAATATTCCCATGAATCTTCACCTGTACGCTCGACAACAGTCATAACCTGAGAAAGCGAATTACCTACAGGGACAACAAGCCGGCCTCCGACCTTAAGCTGAGGCAGCAGATCTGCAGGCACCTCAGGAGCTGCAGCAGTTACAAGGATCCCATCAAAAGGCCCGTACTGCGGTTTGCCCGCATAACCGTCACCATAAAAGAAATCTATATTGTAACCAAGGGAAGCGATTGTCTTTTGTGCTTTAAGGAAGAGCTCCCTGTGGCGTTCAATTGTATAAACCTTTGCACCCATCTCGGCAAGTATTGCTGCCTGGTATCCCGATCCGGTGCCAACTTCCAGTATCTTACTACGCTTTTTCACCCTGAGCAGGGAGGACTGCACAGCAACTGTATACGGCTGTGAAATTGTCTGACCGGAGCTTATAGGAAAGGCTTTATCTGTATAAGCATGGATCAGGAAAGCCGGATCCATGAAGATATGACGAGGCACTGTATCAACAGCCCTCAGAACCTCTTCATCACTTATCCCTTTTTGCCTTAATTCAGCAACAAGCCTCTTCCTCTTTCCCTTCGCTTCAAAAGAATCTGTCATCCTCAATGCATGTTATTCTGAAAGTGAGGTAAAAATATCAAAAATAGGCATGGAAGCCGACCAAAGCTTATGTATTTTATTGACGAATTATGAACCATTATTTGAAGGAAATGGAATTCAGAAGCATCGCTTTACAGTCTTCCCTCTTCTATCTCAATCAGGATCATCTCAATTGCAGCATCTTCGCCAAAACGGTCGTATTCCGCTTTTAGGTTTGTCCCGAAAAGTCTTGCTATACCCTGCCAGAATGCAGCGCTCACCTTTCCCCTGTAATCGCGTATAAGCTGATATGAAGTATTCTGTGTTTCCCTGTCAATCAGCTTAATAAGTATTTTACCCTGGCTTATCGTCAGATGTGCGATCTCATCCTCATATT
>ENA-UOWG01001105-UOWG01001105.1-activated-sludge-metagenome-genome-assembly--contig:-NODE-1105-length-29055-cov-6.517655_pt1 | contig 29055 bp, 18 predicted proteins | sample MGYA00238147_ERZ761563 | MGnify/ENA primary metagenome ERZ761563 (study PRJEB28884, sample SAMN05720216) | anaerobic digester metagenome | isolation source: active sludge of municipal... | reverse complement strand
GTTCATCTGAATGCTTGTCCTTCCGATAAATCTTTGCCTGTGGTCTTCGTTACGCAGCTGATATGCAGCATAATAAGGGTTAACGGCTGCAGGAACCGGGTTCCATTCAAGTTCCCTGCCTGTTGATTCCTTAATACCGGGCAGATCCGGATTAGTTCCCTTCATATTACGTACATCAACTGTATTGGCAGCGAGATATACTGGCCATGCAGCATTCAATTCAGCGTAGCCCACATTAGGTCTGTTTTTACCATCTACAAGACCGTATTGAGCGCTCGATTCAACTATAATGAAATCATTTTTCCCCATAACCCCGCGGGCATTCATATTGACGGTCTTCCTGTTATATGTTGAGTTAGGCTGCTGTTCCCTTGCCCGTGTATCACTAAGCGATAACCTCATCTGCATATTCTTGTTACCTGCATTCAGGGCCACGGTATTTGACATATTGATGGCAGTCTGATAAAAGTTTTTAATATTCTGTTTTACATTAACAGCAGAATATGGTCTTTCAACACCATCAAACTGAAGGGCCATAGAGTTATCGATTTTTGCACCATAAGATAATCTTCCTGAACTCAATGCAGCAGCTGCAGTTGCAGGTTTTACACCGTCGTTTCCCTGTCCGTATTCATACTGGTAATTCGGATAAACGGCAGGTGTACCGAAATTTACATCCGATATCAATTCCACTCCAATACCTTTCTGAATTGTTCCTTTCTTTGTTGTTATAAGAACAACGCCATTCGCAGCCTGGCTTCCGTAGAGAGCCGCAGCTGCTCCGCCTTTAAGTACTGAGATTGATTCAATATCATCAGGGTTCATGCTTGAAATGCCATCACCACGGTCAACGTTAAGTGCTGTTGAACTTGTGACAGGTCCCTTGTTTGAGTTGTTAATTGGCATTCCATCAACTATATACAGAGGTTGCTGGTTGCCATTCAGTGAGGTATTTCCTCTCACTATAACACGGCTTGAAGCGCCTGCTCCGGAGTTAACCTGTGTTGCGTCCACACCTGCAATTTTACCGCTGAGTGATGTAGCCACGTTGTTCATTCGGGCTTCAGTAAATGCAGTTCCGCGGACCTCCTGAACAGCATAGGCAAGAGCTTTCTTTTCCTTCTTGATACCAAAGGCAGTGACAACTACTTCATCTATCTGAAGCATGCTTTCAGCAAGGGTAACATTAATGACATTCTGGCTGCCCACAGTTATTTCCTGAAGCGAGAAGCCAATAAAGGAAAACTGCAGGATCGACTGGGCATTAGGCACCTCTATGTTGTATTCACCCTCAATTCCTGTGTTGACACCTATAGTAGTGCCCTTTACTGTAACGTTTACACCGGGCAGCGCTTCTCCCGCTGCATTTGTAACTTTCCCGGAAACTTTCAGCTGCTGGAAATTTCTTTCGTCGGCCCTGAATTCAGGTGCAAGGATGATTTTCCTGTCAATAATAGTGTATTTAACATCTGTATGTTTGAAGAGGTCATCCAGTATGTTGCTGATTAACTGGTCCTCAACATTGATATTCACTTTTCTGTGAGTATCAAGCAGTTTTTCATTATACAGGAAGAAGAACTCGCTTTGGATTTCTATGTTATCGAGTACTGTAACAAGCTCTGCATCTGTATAATTCAGGGAGAGGCGTGTTTTTTGCGAATATGCCTCGGTGGCACTAACCTGCAGGATGCCTGCAACCAGCAAAACTAAAGCTATACGCATGATTAACAACGTTTTTTTGAGGGAATTAAGGTATTCTTCCCCGCCAGGGTTGATTTTTTTCATAAATTTGTAAGTTTTCGAGTTAAAAAAATATCGTAAGGTGTTTTTTAGGAAATCGTTGCCGCGATTTCCTTTTTTTGTTTCCTTATCAGACTGATTAAGAGCTGTTTAGTGTATTCATGTCGATCAGGTTTTAGTTAGGGTTTATTTTCTGAGACTAATTATGATTTTCTCCTTTTCGTATGTTCCGTCTTTAAGGATCTGCCTTGGAATCCGCTTATACGATATAGGCGAAGTCATAGACAGAAGATTTAGCACTTCATCCAGGCTGTCATCAACGAAGGTTCCCCGGAAGGAGTATTTTTCAAGATCCTTGTCAGCAAGCACAACTTTAACATTGTACCATCTCTCAATGCGCCTTCCTACCTCGGCCATCTGGTCGCCCCTGAAAACAAGCTTTCCTTCCTTCCAGCTGCTGTATTTTGAAGGGTCGGTTACAGTCTTGCTTATATTGCCGTTCTGATAAATAAGCCTTTCCGAAGGATAAATATTAGTTCCTTCATTTCCATTCTGGTCTGAGAACCGGACTTTTCCCTTAGCCAGGACCACTTCTATGTAATTTTCAGAAGGATATGCGCTTATGTTGAAGCTTGTGCCCAGTACCACTACCTTTGAATTTGCCGCACCAATAACGAAGGGATTTACTGCGTCATGCTTTACATCAAACCATGCTTCTCCTTCAAGTTCGATATTTCTGTTATTGCTGAACGGAACAGAATATGTGAGCTTCGATCCGCTGTTCAGCATGCCGGTGGTGCTGTCGGGAAGTATAAAAGAGACCCTTGATCCAAGGGGTGCAATAATTGTACTCTTAAGCACTTCATTTTTTACAGCCGGTATATTTACAGCTGTCACAACTTTATCCTTTTCTGATAGATGCATGTATCCTAGAACTCCTGTAATTAGCAACGGAATTAAAAGTATGGCTGCTGCTTTTGCATACAGATTAAATGCTTTTATGAGCACAAGATTCCTGTCCCTGAATTTTTTCTGCCGAATGAGCTTATGAATATGATCAAGCAGGCTGTCAAGTTTTTCCTTATTTGCGGATACTATATTATAATCACTGTTCCATTCTGTTTCAAGAATTCTTTTTATCTCAGCCGCATTGTCTCCTGAAGCAAGCATATCCTCAACAGACATATTTTCCTCATCATTTGTAAGTCCCTGCAGATACTTTTCAAGTAATTTCTGATCGCTTTCTTTCAATTTTCAAGTATTTAGATATGAATAATATTTTGCCTACATTAGCTTATATCCACTATACGAAATAATCTCACATTATTTGCTTGTTTTTTTTCTGAAATAATTTGAATCCGGAAAGAGCCGGCTTCAGAAATGCTTAACAGCGGGGAATCAGAATATGCCGGATAAGCTGGCAAGCACTAAAAAATACAGCAGATCTTTCTCTGATATATTTTTACGGATGAATTTCAGGCTTTCTGAAATGTAATTATCAACAGTGCCGGGAGATAATCCCATCTCAACTGCAATCTCCCTGGTGCTCTTGCCTTCTTCACGGCTTTTAATGAATATTGCCTTCTGCTTTTCGGGAAGCCTGTTTATTACCTTCCTTACTTGTTCAAGCAGTGATTTATAGTCGAGTCTTTCTCCAAGGTCGGAAAAGATGCCGGATTCCTCACTTACATGATAATCGATGAATTTTCTCATGTAGTTCCTTTGCCTGAAAAGCTTACAGATATCATTGTATGCTATTGTGTAGAGGTATGATTTGAATGATAGTTCCGGTTTCAGGTTCCTGTGGTTTTCCCATAGTTTCATGAACACTGATTGAATAAGCTCTTCAGTTTCTGCCTCTGAACGCAGAAGTTTCAGCCCGAAATTGAATAATCTCCCTGAATATTTCTGATAGATTGCATCAAATGCTGCAATATCGCCCTTGCGCAGACGTTTTACCAACTCAACATCTTCAATATCAGGCTTTAGTTCTAACATTCAGTTGCTTCCGGCACTAAAGGTAATTGTTTTTCACGTGTGGCCAGTTCGGCAAGATAAATAATTGATTTAAAAGATATTCCTGTATTATTGCTCATCCCTATTTCGCAGGTTCTGCTGGTCGAATAACCATGTGTCACACTTTCAGGAATCTGTGTTTTAAGATTTCTCAAACCGTGCCTGTTGAGCTCGGGATATGTAAAACCTCTGTCACCTGCAAAACCGCAGCAATTTGTATCGGCAACGATGACTTCCTTTGCGCATTTATTGGCCAGTTCTGCAAGTTTTCCTTCAAGGCCCATTTTCTTCATGCTGCAGACTGGGAAAACTGTAACTGTTTCATCGACAGGTGTGACGCTCAGGTTTGCCATAAGGAAGTCAAGTATGAATTCCACCGGTTCATACAACCTGAGGCCTGATTTCATGTTTTCCTTCATTGTGAACAGGCATGGACTCATATCGCATAGAACCGGATACTCTCCGTTGTTGCTGGCTTTTAAAAGGGCAGTTTCCAGTTCTACGGATTTTTTAGTCCCTGCTTTCCTGTAACCTTTACTCAGAAAGGCCATACCACAACACAGGTTATCAAGATTATCGGGGAAAATGACTTCATACCCTGCCCTGGAACAAAGGCCCATAAGTACTTCCGAAAGCTGCTTCTCCTGCCTGTGTTCAGCAGACACACCCATCGACCTGTTTATGCATGAAGGGAAGTATACAACCTTTTTATTTCTGTTTTCTGCAGTTACCGTAACAGGTTTAATCTTTTTCGAGCCTGCCGGCATATATTTGTTCCAAGCAGGAATTGTATTAAATGATACTTTCCTTATTCCTCCGGCTAGAGCGCCTAAAACAGCTGACCCAAGTATCCTCTGGAAAAATGCCACTATATTTAAACCGGCACGTAATGAGGCGGTTACTGTATTCATGTTGTTGGCGATCCAGCCTGCGATCTTATCATGACTGCCGATATTCTCAGCCCTGAGGTTCTTGATGAGCTTTCCTGTATCAATCTTTACGGGACAGCTTATGGCGCATAAGCCATCGGTGGCGCATGTTGCATCACCTGAATATGAAAATGATCTTACAAGCTCAGCTGCAATATGTGGCTCACTGCCTGTTGCAATAAGTGATCTGATTTCCCTGTAAACAGTAATCCGCTGCCTTGGCGAAAGAGTAAGGTCAGCGGCAACGCATGCAGATTCACAGAAACCGCATTCCGTACATTTATCTATAAGTTCATCTGCAGGAGGCAACGGTTTGAGGTTCTTCAGATGAATATCCTTGTCATCGTTAAGAATAACACCCGGATTAAAAATTCCTTTAGGGTCAAAGATCATCTTTATATCCTTCATGAGCTGATAGGCGTCCTTCCCCCATTCAAGTTCAACAAACGGAGCCATGTTCCTGCCTGTGCCATGTTCAGCTTTAAGTGAACCGTCATATTTTTCAACAACAAGTCCGGATACTTCGGAAAGCATGTTTTTATATCTTTCAATTTCCGATTCATTGCTGAAGTCCTGAGTAAAGACAAAGTGCAGGTTGCCTTCTAACGCATGTCCGAAAATAACAGCTTCGTTGTAGTTGTATTTCTTTAGAATATCCTGCAGGTCAAGAGTCGCTTCCGCCAGTCTTGGAACAGGAAAGGCAACATCTTCTATTATTACTGTGGTACCTGCTTTACGCATAGCGCCAACAGAGGGGAAAAGCCCTTTCCTGATCTTCCATAACAGTTCATATTCAGAGGGAAGGTCAGTAAAACTTATGCCTTTAACTGTAGGTATGTCGCTCAGTGTATTTCTGATGTTATTAATATTTTCTGCAAGACTGGCTTTATCACCTGAGGCAGTCTCAATGAGCAGGGCTGAAGCAGTATTGTTGAGTGTCTTCAGATATTCGGGTACTCCCGCTTCATCTTCAACTGATTTTAATCCCTGTCTGTCAATAAGTTCCACTGCCTGAACAGGTCCTGATTTGAGTAGCGATACAGCCATGCAGGCAGTCCTGATATCGGGAAAGATAATCAGGGAGCTTGCCCTGCAGGGTTTTTCTTCAACAGTCCTGTATGTAAGTCCGGATATGAATCCAAGAGTGCCTTCGGAACCTATCATCAGGTGTTCGATTATATCAAAGGGATCGGAATAATCAACAAGAGCATTAAGGCTGTAGCCTGTCGTATTCTTCATCTTGTACTTATGTCTGATACGGCTTGCAAGCTCCTTGTCGGATCTGACCTTTTCGCCAAGTTTCTCAATCGCGGAGAGCATACTGTTATGTGTGCTCCTGAATTGCTCCCTGCTGTTTCTGTCAGTAGTGTCGAGAACAGTTCCGTCTGCAAGCAGTACTCTTATCCCTGCAATGGTCTTGTATGAGTTCTCTGCTGTTCCGCAACACATTCCGCTCGCGTTGTTAGCTGCAATTCCGCCAATCATTGCAGCATTAATCGATGCCGGATCGGGACCTATTTTCCGGCCATGTTTCGCCAGAAGCCTGTTTACCTTTCCTCCTGTAAGCCCTGGCTGCAGCCATATATATCTGCCTTCATCCTCAATCCTGTATTTTTTCCATTCAGTTCCAGCAAGAAGAAGAACAGAATCTGTAACGGCCTGACCAGACAGGCTTGTTCCGGCTGCCCTGAAAGTCACAGGGAGGTTCAGCCTGTTGCATTCCCTGATAACAACAATAGCCTCATCCTCATTTTGAGCCCTGATAACAATTTTAGGAATCAGCCTGTAGAAACTGGCATCGGTTCCATAAGCAAGAGTATGAAGTGTATCGTGAAAAATCCTTTTCTTATCAATAACTTTATTTATTGAATTGTATAGTTCAAGATATCTGCCGTTTAGCATTGTTTAAGCAATAATGTTGAGGCATTAAAATTAAGGATATATGTCAGTTTCTGCAAAAAAAATACTCTGTTAAGGAATACTTCATGTAAATATCTAATTTTGCAACTTATAATAAGGAACCATTATGGAAAGCAATTCTGAACCGGTCCTGTCAAGAAATGTGGTTGAATTTGTTGCAGTTGCAAATGAATTCTGCAAATATGCCGAGCATGCACAGGAACTTAAAGGTGATGAGCTGTTCAAAATTTTACAGAGAATACTGCCTTTACTTTACCTGAAAGCCTCCCTGTTGCCAAAGCTTGAACCATACTTCGAAGATGGAAATGAGAGGTTTGTTACAGAAAATGACTGGAAAAGGATACGCCATAACTTCAGGGAAAAATTTGGGACCGCTGATGATTACCAGGAAGTTTTTGATGACAGGAACAGGGAAAGAGAAGGACAGTTTGAAGCTTCTGTCTCTGAAGATTTGACGGATATATATCAGGATATCAAGGATTTTCTTTTGTTGTATCAGACAGGCACTAATGAAGTGATGAATGATGCAGTGTGGGAATGCAGACAACATTTTGAGGATTACTGGGGTCAGAAACTTGTAAATTCAATGAGGGCCATTCACCGGTTCATTTACTCTGGTGAAGAGATTGGACGACTGCCAGATGATGAATCCGATGATGAAACAAGGGATACATCCGATTGGCTTATTAGCAAGAGGCAACAAGATTTTAATGCTGATGGAAAATAGCCGCTTTATCCCCAACATAACTGCTGAAGAGCTTGCCGCTCATGAATTGTCATGGTTCAGGGGTGAAATAATTCTTGTCGATAACATGCAGAAGTTCAACAGTATAATTCCACGTCTCCGTGAGAATGACCTTCTGGGTTTCGATACAGAAACTAAGCCCACTTTTAAGCGTGGTAAAAGGAATAACGTATCCCTGATACAGCTTGCAAATGAGAATCTTGCAGTTTTATTCAGGATTAATAAGATAGGTCTGCCTGAGGATCTGCTGAAGATCCTTGCTGATGGAAATATCCTTAAAGCAGGCGTGGCCATACATGATGACCTGAGGTTTCTAAACGGATCCAGGGCTTTCAGACCACAGGGTTTTATTGAACTGCAGACACTTGTTAAAGAGTATGGCATTGAAAGTGCAGGATTAAAGAAACTTACTGCAATTATTCTCGGCTTCAGGATCTCAAAAAGTCAGCAGGTTACGAACTGGGAGGCTGAACATCTAACTGATGCACAGTTGCTTTATGCGGCAACTGATGCCTGGGTGTGTCACCAGATATACAGGGAACTGACAAGGAATGAGGTGAGGAGCGCCTGAGAGAGTTGTTTAACAATCAATTCTCTGTTTTTTGAAAGAATTATTGTTGTTTATATAATCATAAATCGTGAGGATCAGGATAGTATTAAAACCGGGTAAGGAACAGTCGGTAAGGCGATATCATCCCTGGGTTTTTTCAGGTGCAATACATAAAATTTACGGGAAACCTGCCGAAGGCGATCTGGTTGATCTGTACGACAGCAAGGATAATTTTCTTGCGACAGGACATTATCAGCCAAGTTCCATTGCTGTCAGGATACTGACTTTTGAAAATGTGGAACCGGACCTGTCATTTTTCAGGGACAGAATAAATAAGGCTGTGCTGTATCGTAAATCAGCCGGGATATCAACCAGGCCTGATCTTAATGTCTATCGCCTCATACATGGTGAAGGCGATGGACTGCCGGGACTGATCGTTGATTTTTACAATGGAGTTGCAGTTATCCAGATGCATTCGCTGGGCTTCTACAGGATAAGGAAGGAGATCTCCTCATTACTGGTGGAACTACTTAAAGATAAGCTTGTTGCTGTATATGACAAGAGTGAGGGAACAGTGCCATATAAGTCCGGTGCAAACGCTTCAAATGAGTTTTTATACGGCAGTTCTGATCCGGTTATTGTGACTGAAAACAATTACAAATTCAGGATTGACTGGTCAACAGGCCAGAAAACTGGTTTCTTCATTGACCAGAGAGATAACCGTAAACTTCTTGGAGAAATGTCCGCAGGGCGCAAAGTACTGAATATGTTTGGGTACACCGGAGGATTCTCTGTTTATGCAATGGCAAATGCTGAGAGTGTGCATACAGTCGACAGTTCTCTTTCTGCCATTGAACTGGCAAAGCAGAATGTAGCAATGAATTTTGGCGATGATGAGCGTCACAAGGCTTTCCAGACCGACGCTTTTGAATTCCTGAATGATATCAGGGACAAGTATGACCTGATTATACTTGATCCACCGGCATTTGCAAAACACAATAATGTTCTTGATAATGCCCTGCAGGGCTACAAGAGGCTGAATATGAAGGCAATAGAACAGATCAGGCCCGGCGGTGTTATTTTTACATTCTCCTGTTCTCAGGTTGTGACAAAGGAAAATTTCAGAAAATCAGTTTTCGCTGCTGCAGCCAATACCGGCAGAAATGTAAGAATTCTGTATCAGCTGAGCCAGCCTCCGGATCATCCGGTAAGCATTTATCATCCTGAGAGTGAATATCTTAAAGGTTTGGTGCTCTATGTTGAGTAGGTTGAGAGAGCGAGGAGAGAGAAAAGAGACTAAAAAATAATAAAACTGTTTGCAGTGAATAAGAATATAGTGTTGATAGCCAGGAAACTGGGATTACATGACTGGCAGGTTGAAAATACAATAAGGCTTCTTGACGGAGGAGCCACTATACCTTTCATCAGCCGGTACAGGAAAGAAATGACTGGCAGCCTTGATGAAGTTCAGCTTATGCATATTAAGGAGGAATATGACAGGCTGAAGGAGCTTGATGCAAGGAGGGAGGCTGTTATAAAATCGATTGAGGAGCAGGAGAAGATGACTCCTGAATTACGATCAAGGATTGATGCAGCACTTACACTTTCAGAACTTGAGGATATATACCTTCCTTATAAACCGAAGCGCCGGACAAGGGCTACAATAGCCAGGGAAAAAGGCCTTGAACCACTTGCCGGGATAATCTTCAGTCAGCGTGAAACAGATCCCGAAAGCAAGGCTGAAGGTTTCCTGAATGATCAGGTTGAAACAACTGAAGATGCAATCTCAGGAGCTTCAGATATAATTGCAGAGTGGGTAAGTGAAGATGAAAAAGCACGAAAGCTGCTGAGGCAATTATTTGATAAAGAGGCTGTTATTGTTTCAAGAGTTGTTAAGGGAAAAGAGACGGAAGGTATAAAATACAGTGATTATTTTGACTGGTCGGAACCATTGAAAAAATGCCCATCGCACAGGCTGCTTGCAATGAGAAGGGGTGAAGATGAAGGATTCCTGAGGTTGACTGTCGAACCTGATGAAAAGCATGCTCTTGATACTCTGAACAATATTTTTATAAAAGGCAATAATGCTTCTTCAGAAATAGTTCTGGATGCTGTAAAAGACAGCTGGAAAAGGCTTCTTTCTTCGTCGATGGAGACAGAATTCAGGAATTTTTCAAAAGAAAAAGCTGATACTGAAGCCATTTCTGTGTTTGCCGATAATCTGCGCCAGCTGCTTCTTGCATCACCTCTCGGAGAAAAAAATGTACTGGCAATCGATCCGGGTTTCCGCACCGGTTGCAAGTTGGTATGCCTCGACAGGCAGGGCAACCTCCTGCATAATGAGACAATTTACCCGCATCCTCCGCAGAATGAAACCGCTCTGTCAATAAAAAAAATACTGTCCCTTGTTAATGCATATAAGATAGAAGCAATTGCAATTGGAAACGGGACAGCAAGCAGGGAAACCGAAGACTTCATAAAATGGGTGAAGTTTGAAAATGATATCCAGGTTTTTGTCGTGAGCGAAGCCGGAGCCTCAATATATTCAGCTTCAAAAGTTGCACGTGATGAATTCCCTGATTATGACGTTACGGTCAGAGGAGCTGTATCGATCGGCAGGAGATTGATGGATCCCCTGGCGGAACTTGTCAAGATCGATCCAAAATCAATTGGTGTTGGACAGTACCAGCATGATGTTGATCAGTCGAAACTGCAAAAATCCCTTGATGAGGTTGTTATGAGCTGTGTGAATGCTGTTGGCGTTGAGGTCAACACAGCGAGCAAGCACCTGCTTACCTATGTTTCAGGTCTTGGTCCGCAGCTTGCACAGAATATTATCGACTACCGGACTGAAAATGGTCCGTTCAGATCGAGGAAAGAGCTGCAGAAGGTGAAGAGGATGGGAGAGAAGGCTTTTGAGCAGTGTGCAGGATTCCTTAGGATACGCAATGCAGCCAATCCGCTTGATTCAAGCGCTGTGCATCCTGAAAGCTATCATGTTGTTGAGCTGATGTCAAAGGATCTTGGCTGTGATGTGAAGGAACTAATTACAAATGAAACAAAGAGAAAGGAAATAGTTCCACAAAAATATGTTACACCGGTAACAGGTTTACCCACTTTGAAAGATATTATTGATGAACTTGCCAAGCCAGGACGTGATCCTCGTTCAAAAATAAAAGAGTTCCGTTTTGCTGATATCCGTTCAATGGAAGAATGCAAGCCCGGAATGGTTGTACCCGGAATTGTAACAAATGTTACAAAATTCGGTGCCTTCGTCGATATTGGTATCAAGCAGGATGGCCTCGTTCATATCTCCAATCTCTGTAATAAGTATATTTCTGATCCTTCGACAGTTGTGAAGCTTCATCAGCACGTGATGGTCAAAATTATCGGTGTCGACATAGAAAGAAAAAGAGTTCAGCTGTCGATGAAGGATGTGACGGAGAAAAAGAGCTGACACTACAGGAAATCGTACGGTACTAACAATATATTATATGAATAGGGCTTTTTCCGGTATTCTTGTTTTTATTGCCTGTTTGACTTCATGCAATGTTGAAAAGCATGAGATATTCCTGGAGGCTGAGAGCTTTTCTGAGAGAGGTGGCTGGGTTATTGACCCGCAGTTCATGTACAGGATGGGATCACCTTATCTGCTTGCACACGGACTTGGAAAAACTGTTGAAAATGCTTCAACAGAGATTGATGCACCGATATCCGGTAATTTTCATATTTGGGCAAGAACAAAAAACTGGGTTCCCGGTAAGTGGGAGGCACCGGGACGCTTCAGGATAGAAGTTAACGGAAAGGAACTGAAGAATGATCTTGGTACTCTTGAAGGCTGGAACTGGGAATACGCAGGTAAAGTAAGTGTGAATAAAGGTGTCAATGTTATTGAACTTCATGATATTACAGGTTTTGACGGACGCTGTGATGCAATCTATCTTTCGACTGTTAAGACTCCTCCTCCGTCAGCTTCAGCAGAACTGGCAGCATTCAGGAAACAAATGCTTTCTGAGCCTGATATTCCAGCACGAGTTGAGTCATTCGACCTTGTAATAACAGGTGGCGGAATAGCAGGTTGCGCTGCATCAATTGCAGCGGCAGAGCAGGGACTTAATGTTGCCCTGATACACGACAGGCCTGTCCTCGGAGGCAATGCAAGCAGTGAGATACGTGTTCATACTGAGGGAATTACAGGGAAGGTTGGAAGGATACTCAATATGCTGAATACTGTTCACTGGCCTAATGGTTCTCCGGAAGCTGAACGGGATGACAGGAAACGCCACAATGCGATGAGCTCCTATCCTTCTGTACATCAGTTCCTCAATTACAGGGCGTACAGCGTAATAACTTCTGCCGATTCAATTACTGCAGTTGATGCCCGTAACACTGCCACCGGAGAAATGGTAAGGTTTAAGGCCCCTGTTTTTATCGATTGCACTGGTGACGGCTGGATAGGCTACTGGGCCGGTGCAGATTATATGTATGGCAGAGAGGATTCATCGGAATATGGTGAGAACTGGGCTGAACATGGAGAACTATGGAGTCCTGCAAAAGCTGATAACAGGGTAATGGGATCATCGGTGCTGTGGAGAAGTGTGGATGCCGGCAAGCCTGTTGCATTTCCTGATCTTCAATGGACTAAGGCTGTGGCAGGTGATTTTGCAGCAATAAAGGGAGAATGGCAGTGGGAATACTCGAACGATACACTTAATCAGATTGATGACGGTGAAATGATCAGGGATCACATGCTTAGGGCAATTTACGGATCATTCTCAAATGCAAAAAAACTTCCTGAGAATGCAAATCTGGAGCTTGAATGGGTTTCCTACCTGCTTGGAAAAAGAGAATCACGGCGACTTGCAGGTGATTATGTCTATACTTTCAGGGATGCAAAGAACATGGTGGAATTCCCTGATGCTGTTGTAGTTGAAAGCAGGGCAGTGGATGTCCACTACCAGCAGAACCTTGTTGATACTTCAAAACCTGATTTCCTGTCGGAAGCAAATTATTACAAGGTCGATCACTACTATATTCCATTCCGTTCGCTCTATTCCAGGAATATAAAGAACCTGATGATGGCAGGAAGATGCTTCAGCTGCTCTCACATCGGACTCGGAGGCCCCAGGGTAATGAACACAACAGGCCAGATGGGAGTCGCTACTGGCTATGCAGCTTCATTGTGCAAAAAGTATAGCACAAATCCGCGCGGCGTTTATAAGAATCACATCAAGGAATTGCAGCTGCTGATTGCCGGCAAATAAACAGTAATAATAAAATATTTAGAATCTTGGTCTCTGCTGATCCTCGGGATGCGGTTTCATGACCGGTTTTGCCGGAAGCTTTACAGTGCGCATTGCTGCATTGTAGGCAAAGGCAGCAGTAATCACAGCATTGTGCTTAAGATCAGCCATTACAAGTCTTTCGTAAGTGTCCATAACTGTATGGTAACCACGTCCGTATTCAATTTCATCCTGTATGAACTGGAAGCCCGGAAGCCCAAGACTGTTGAATGTAAGGTGGTCAGTACCTCCTGTATTATTTGGAGATATTGTTGTAAAGCCCATATCTTTGAAAGGTTCAATCCATTGTTCAAAAATAGGCCTTACAAGATCATTCTCCTGAAGGTATATGCCGCGGTATTTGCCTGAACCGTTATCCATATTAAAGTATCCTGCAAACTTGTCAAAATCAGCCTTATGAGCTTTAGTCTCAGGGTCAGCAAGATATTTGTCAGAGTAGCCTCTTGATCCGAGGAAACCTTCTTCCTCACCACCCCAGAGACATACCCTGATAGTCCTTTTTGGTGCGGCATCAATAGCTTTTAGTATCCTGAGCGCTTCCATCATAACAATGCAACCTGAGGCATTATCCGCTGCTCCTGTGCCACCATGCCAGGAATCAATATGAGCACCTATCATTACTACTTCATTCTTAAGTAACTTGTCTGTGCCGGGTATTTCTCCGATAACATTGTATACAGTGGGACTGTCAAAGAATTTATTTGCAATCTCAATTTCCATTTCAACAGGAATATTATGCTTCAGGAGTCTTTCCATTCTGCCATGTGCTTCCACAGGAAGATTAAGCTGGGCTGCAGGTTCTTTATCTCCTTTTTTATAACTGGCGCTGTTTGAACGGGGTACATTGAATGTTCCTGAACTGTTAAGCACAACAGCAGCTCCCTCCCCGGCAAGGAATTCAGATATCTTGTTTCTCAATGCTCTCTGAGCCTGGTACTGTGCAAAGTCAACCGGAGGCCTTCTGCCTGGTCTGCCCGCTGAAGCCTTTGACATTTCTTCAAGCTGTGCATCGGTTAACCTGCTTGCAAGAGGTTCAAAACTGACCTCATAATTTGCCGCAGATGGCAGAAGCACTATTTTGCCTGCTACCTTTCCCTTGTATTTTTCAATATCAGCTTCGGCTTTTATATCGACTAGAACAACTTCTCCTTTTACAAGTCCGTTTGTACTGCCTGTCCATGCAACCGGATTACACGCGAAATTTGCATAATATGGTGCAGTCATGGCTGCATAGGTTTTCAGATTGTCCCAGCCGGGTTTAGTGAATTCGGTTGCAGCTTCAATCCTTACATTCTGAAATCCAAGTTCTTCCATTTTTGCCTTAGCCCATTCGTTACCCCTTTTCATTCCCGTTGAACCGGTTAGCCTGGGCCCTGTTAAATCAGTTAGTCCGAAAGCAAGTTCCTCTATCTGTGAGTATTTTAGTCCTTCCTGCTTGATCTTGTAAATCATGGAAAGGTCAATGTTTTCGGTTTGCGACATAAGTGCCACAGGCAGCACTAACATCATTATCAATGCTGCGGAAAAGTTTCTTATTTTCATTTTATTAAAAAATTGTATTGTTGTATATCAAATTTATATAAAAAACAATCCTTTGCTTCTCAACTGAAAAAAATTAACAATAATTAACCCTCGCACTAATGAAGACATCTGTGGGGGAGAAATAATGCACAGGAGCTATTTCTTCATAACAAAAACAACAGTAGGATCGACAGGGTATCTTCCGAACTTCTCACCATATATTGCAAGTCCTCCCGGTTCCGTGTCGTTAACTTCAAGTCTTACACTCAGCTTTTTATCAACAGCTTTTTCGAGTGCTGCCGTTGGAATTGAAGCTTTTACAAGGTAACCGTATGATCCGGCTTCATTCAGCTGCCTGTTCTGAGGCTGTGAATACCATGACAGAATTCCCCTGTGGTCTGCAGGATCATCCTCAAGATACCAGGTGCCTGCAGAGATTCCTTCGACAATTATGCTTACAGTTGTTTTTTGTTTGTAGCTGTCAGTCATGGGATATGCATTGGGATTCTGGCTGGGATCATTTGTTCCCTTGCCCAGCATGTAATCTCCATCAGGAAGTTTTGCATCTTTTTTATCCTTACCGAATAGGATTTTAGCTGAAAGCTCTGCGATAAAAGTCAGTGATTCTGTGTTTTCCGGGCTCACTCCATCGGGAATGTCAATTTCGTACTCAAAATATCCTGAACCGGCTCCGTTAACCTTAAGCCCGCCTGTAACATTCCATTGCTTCTGTGTCCAGCTCTGAGCTTTAAAAGTGTCAGGTGCAAATCTTATGATGTTTAATGTTTTCCCGTCTTTTACAACAGTTTCATTTCTTTTTGATGTTTCATCACCAATGAGGAAGCTTGTAAAGTTTCTGTGTAGTATTTTACCGCTTACATCTTCAGTGATAACTGAAAGTATTGCAAGTCCTTGTTTGTCAGGTATTAAAATATCGATATTGCCGGCTTCCCTGGCATCCCATTTTTTATACGGGACAGTTAATGATGTTGAAGCATCTGTCCAGTAATTGCCAAGTTTATCCCATCCGTATAATGAGGTTCTGACAATAAGTTTTTCACCATGATCTGCATCAGACATGAAGGATGTGAACAAAGGCAGACTTATTTTTTCTGATGGTTTAACATTCCGGCACAAAGGACCCGAAACAGAAGTATAAATGTCGCTGTGGAGATCATTAAGTGTCATGCCGGGAACAAGATCTCCCAGTCCTGAATATTTATCAGTACGGTCATATTTGTAGTAGCCGTTCCATTCGTTTATAACATCATGGTGTTCAGTGTACAGCCAGCCTGATATTTTTGGATGACTTCTGAACTCGTTCATCATCAGATGATAATCCCAGCTCCAGTCTACGTCACCTGTACTTCCGTTATAGCCCCATACGTTTCCGCATTCACTGTTATAAAGTGGCTGTTCTCCCTGTGTCCGGCCACCAATGAAATTCCATTTTGAGCCCGGGTAGGTATTTGCAACAACTTCATCAAGATGCTTTTTCCAGTCATACCCTGGAATATATACGTGCCAGCTGTTTACATCAGAAGCAACATGGTCGTAGTTACAGGCTGAATTATCTTCTACAAGCCTTGTCGGATCAAGTTCTTTCGCCTGCTTGTATAGGCTTTCGACCCAGGTTTGTGTTTCAGGCAGGTACAGTCTTTCTTTCTTTGGCTCTTTCTTCTCTGTGAATAGTCCCCAGGTTTCATTGAAAAGCACCCACTGGAATATTGACGGATGGTTAAAATCCCTTTCAATCATCCCTGTCATGGCGACATAATGTTCCTTCTGTGCCTCTGGTCCTGGTTCGCCCCAGAAGTTAGGTACATCAGCCATTATTAGCAGTCCGAGCCTGTCTGCCCAGTACAGTTTTCTGGGAACTTCAACTTTAATATGTATCCTGTTGGTGTTCAGCCCTATGCGTTTTGAACGTAAGATCTCTTCTTTCATGAATTCATCGGAAGGGAAGGTGTAAAATCCTTCAGGATGGTATGACTGGTCAAGGCACATCTTCAGGTACACAGGTTTGTTATTTAAGGCCACATAAGGGTAGTTAAGTCCGGGAAGCTTTGTGATGCTTATCTTCCTCATGCCAAAATAGCTCCTGACCTTGTCGCTCTCAGCCTTTTTCTCAATGACAGAAGCTTCGGCTTCATACAGAAAAGGATTATCAAGCTCCCATAAGGTCATATTTTCAACAGGAATTTTTATTGTTGTCTCAAGGCTGCCCTTTTTTATTTTCTGAATTGTTTCCGGTTTTGACTGCTGCCCGTTCAGAAGTTTGATTTTAACCTCGGTGTCTTTTGTTGCTGGCTGACTTGCAATAACTCTGACATTTACAGTTTTCTGATCAATATCGGGTGTAAAATGCAGGCTCTTTATATAATTCTGTCCTCTTGCCTCGAGGTATACAGTCTGCCAGATTCCTTTAGCCTGCCCATAGCCCTGTTTTCCCTCAAGTTTATATTGAAACGGAGAGTCATCAACCCTTACAACAAGTTTCTGCCTTGTTCCCTTTTTCAGGTATTGTGTAAGTTCGAATTCAAAAGGAGTATAGCCGCCCTGAAAGGTTCCCAGCTTCTGGCCGTCGAGCCATGCTGTTGTGATCCAGTCGCTTGCACCGAAAATTATGAATACCTTTTTTCCATCCCATGATGCAGGTACTTCAATTTCCCTGCTGTACCATCCAATTTCAGCCTCATTGTTTACGCCTGAAAGCTTTGATCCCCATGGAAAAGGAACAAGTATTTTCCTGTCAAATTTTTCGGGATTATTAAACCATTGATCTTTTTCTCCGGAGTTGGCAGCATCAAATCTGAATGCCCAGACTCCATTGAGGTTTTGCCACATTTCCCTCTGAAAATCAGGTCTGGGATGTTCAGGCAGCGGAATAGTTCCGGCTGTCTGGGACAATACATTAAATGATAAGGATACAAGTAATAAGTAATTGATAATAATAGTTTTAACTAACTGCTTTTTCATAATTGTGTTTTTTTTATCTTTTCTCTTTGTGAAATCTTTGTGTCCTGGTGTCCTGGTGGCTATAATTTTATATGCCACAAAGGCTCTAAGACACCAGGAAATCACCAGGATCAGTATAATACTATTTTGGCCTTACAAGATAATATCTTTTTAGGATTTATAATCTTTACCTTCCGCCTTCTGCCTCCAGCCTTCAGCCTTCCTCCTTTTTTATTACTTTTGTCTTTTATCTTTTTCAATGAAATGATTTATCCGGAAAATTTTGAATATAAGGTTGGTTTCGACAGGATACGTGACTTGCTGAAGGAGCGATGTCTGAGTCCTATGGGGGTTGAGAAGGTTGATGATATAAAGTATTCTGATGATTATGAGTTTCTTACAAAAGAATTGTCAGCAACTTACGAATTCCAGCAGATACTTACTCTTGAAGATTTTTTTCCATCGGAACATTATTATAAAATATCAGATTGTCTTCAGAAGATAAGAATTGAAGGCACCTTTCCTGAAGTGCATGAGATATTCGACCTGAAGCGTTCACTTGAAACTGTAAAAGCTATTCTGAATTTCTTCAGAAGCAGGGAAGCTGAGAAATATCCGGTTCTCCGATCCAGGTGCGACGGAGTAAAGAATTATCCTTATGTGCTTGAAGCAGCCGACAGGATTGTTGACAGGAAAGGAATAATAAAGGACAATGCATCTCCTAAACTTAAGGAAATAAGAGCTGAACTGATCGGGAAAAATATCGCAGTTTCAAAAAGGCTGCAATCGATTCTGAAACAAGCACAGGCTGAAGGATTTGTGGATTCTGATACAACAACCTCTATCCGCAATGGACGGGGTGTTATTCCTGTAAGCTCTTATGATAAAAGGAAAATAAGAGGTCTTATTCATGACCAGTCTGCTTCCGGAAAAACAGTTTTCATTGAGCCGGAAGAAATTGTTGAGATGAACAATGATATTATAGAGCTTGAATATGAGGAGAAGCGTGAAATTGTAAGGATACTTACATCTTTTGCTGACGATATCAGGCCCTATATAGATGATCTGCTTGAGTCGAACCTGTTTCTGGGAGAGATTGATTTTCTCAGATCAAAGGCAATGCTCTGCAACATTCTGCAGTCCGTTAAGCCGGGATTGAACCCCAGGCCGGTGATAATGTGGAAGAAAGCTGTGCATCCGCTTTTACACCTGTCATTTAAGAAGACCCCCGGCAGAAAAGTGGTTCCTCTCGACATGATCCTTGATGAGAAGGACAGGATACTTTTAATCTCAGGACCAAATGCAGGCGGTAAGTCTGTATGCCTGAAAACAGTCGGATTGCTTCAGTACATGCTTCAGTGCGGCCTTACAATACCTGTTGGTGAAGGTTCTGAAGCAGGAATATTCAGCAATATCCTTATCGATATCGGTGATGAGCAAAGTATTGATAATGATCTGAGTACTTATAGTTCTCATCTTATAAACATGAAGCATTTCCTGAGGAACGGTAATGAAAAGTCACTGATCCTCATAGATGAATTTGGAACAGGTACCGAACCTATGCTTGGCGGATCAATTGCCGAGGCAATACTTGGAGAACTTAACAGGAAGAAGGTATTTGGGGTGATAACAACACATTATACCAACCTGAAACATTTTGCCTCTCTCACTCCCGGAATAATTAATGGTGCGATGGCCTTTGATAATCACCTGATGCAGCCTCTGTTTCAGCTGATTACTGGCAAGCCTGGCAGTTCATTTGCCTTTGAGATTGCCCGCAAGATAGGCCTGCCTGAGGAAATACTCAATGCTGCCTCTGAAAAAGCAGGGGTTAAGAATATTAACTACGACAGGCATCTGAAGGATATTGCACGCGATAAAAGATACTGGGAAACCAAGCGCCAGAGCATACGACAGCATGAAAAGCGTCTTGAGGAACTGATGTCAGAATATGAAAGTGAGTTGTCGAGTGCAAAAAATGCCAGGAAGGAGATCATATCTAAGGCAAAAGATGAAGCTCAGAAGATGCTCAGCGAGTCAAACCGGATAATTGAGAACACAATAAGGCAGATTAAGGAAGCTCAGGCAGAAAAGGAAAAAACAAAGGAGGTCAGACAACAGCTCGAAGAATTCAGGGAGCTTGTTGATGATGAGTTAAAGCCTGTTATAACACCTGCTGAACAAAAAGTGGCTGTGCTTAATTCCAGGGTAAGAAAAATAAAAAAGGAAAAGGAACCGGAGAAAGACGAGCAGGCTGAGAAGGAAAAAGATCAGCCGCTTAAACCGGGAGACGCAGTCAGAATGATCGATACACTGGCAGCAGGTGAGCTTATTTCAGTAAAAGGAAAGAAAGCAGAAGTAGAGACCGGCAGCCTGCGATTTCAGGTGCCGCTTGACAGGATTGAGAGAATAAGCAGGGCAGAGCTTAAAAAAAGCCTGAGATCAAATATGCCTTTGCGTGAAAATGATCCGGGACTGGTTCAGAGAAACATCACATTTTCACCAGAGATAGATATCCGCGGGGTCAGAGGCGAGGAAGCTATTACCCGGGTACAGGAGTTAATTGATAATGCCCTGATTGTGCGTCACAGACATCTCAGGATCCTGCACGGAAAAGGTAACGGGATACTCCGCCAGCTTATAAGAGACTATCTTGCAACAAGTGATGTTGTCAAAACTTTCAGGGATGAACACCTTGAATTCGGTGGCTCAGGAATTACTGTTGTTGAGATGGATATCTGAAAGCTTTTTCCGCTTATTATTTCTGATAAAATCAACTGTGCTGCCAATTCCAAATCCGGTTATAAAGATTGTCATAGTACCGAATACAATTGAGAGATAGCTGTGGAAAGGACTCGCAAGGTATTGCATGTCAGTATCTTTGAACAAAACACGGGAGAGGCTCATCCATCCGATAACAAGGATGCCAAGAACAACGCCTGCAACTGCAGCTTTATTTCCGGCCTTTTCGGTAAAAAATCCCAGGAGGAATAGTCCCAGCATGCCACCGCTGAAAACTGACGCCAGTTTCCACCAGGCTTCCAGTACACTCTGAACACCTATCATTGCTACAGCAATACCAATTGCGACAATACTGAAGATGAATGATGAAATATACAGTATCATCATTTCACTTTTCTCTTTTCGTTCGGGGCTTGTTTTCTTTTTGAAATAATCATTCAGGATGACTGTTGATGAGCTGTTTACACTTGTAGATATTGTGCTCATTCCTGCTGCAAAAATTGATGCAATAAGGATGCCTTTAAGGCCTGCAGGCAGGTTGTGAACAATAAAGAAAGGCAGAATCCTGTCTGCCTGAAAATTATCAGGCAGCATTCCTGTATTCACCTTGTAATAGCTGAAAAGAGCTGTTCCGATAAACAGAAACAGCATTGATACAGGTATATAGATCAAACCTCCCCACAGTGCAGATCTTTTAGCCTCTTTATCCGATGATGCAGTCAGATATCGCTGGATATAGTTCTGGTCGATGCCAAAATTCTGGAGATTTATGAATAGTCCGTATATCAGAACCACCCAGAATGTTGATTCGCTGAGTGATGTGCCGAAACTGCCAAGACTGAATTTGTTATTTTCAGAAGCTATTGAAAAGACCTGTCCCGGACCTTCCGGCATCGAGAACAGAATTACTGTCAGTGTTACAACGGCCCCTGCAATAAGTATTATTCCCTGTATTGCATCAGTCCATATAACAGCCTGTATGCCTCCCAGCATCGCATAAATCATCACACTCAGTCCTGTTACTATTATAACAGTAACCATGTCCCAACCTGATATGATATTAAGCGTCAGAGCCAGAAGAAACAAAATTGTCCCAGTCCTCATAAGCTGGGTAAACAGGTACATTGCTGATGCGTAGTATTTTGCCCAGGATCCGAATCTCAATTCAAGATAGGTATAAGCCGACGGGCTATTGACTTTCCTGTAGAGAGGAACAAAAAATCTTACAGTCATGTATGCAGCAACGGGCAATGACAGGCTGAAGACGAATGGATTCCAGTTTGTCAGAAATGCCTGGCCGGGAAGTGCTATATAACTTATGCTGCTGACAAATGTGGCGAAAATGGACATCGAGATTACCCACGTTGGTATTCTCTTGTTTCCTGTTGTAAAAGTTTCAGAAGACCTGTTTTTATTATAAAAGGTGCTTCCGAAAAGAACAATACCTCCAAGATATAGGAGGAAAATAACTATATCAATTGTATGCATATCAGCCGAATCTGTAATGGTTTTTTTACCAGTATCATATTAAAAATGGTTAATATTGTATACCTGCTTGATTTTCTTCGTTTACCCCGGCCCTAAAGGGAGCGAAGAAAATCAATTGACTCCCCCTGGGGATGGGGTAAAACAATTGATTTTCAAGTATCTTTTAATACTCTATTAAACATTCATGATACTCAAATAACATAAAATCAAAACCCGATGAATTTAAGAATTTCATTTTTAACAATTCTGATTTCTTCACTTCTTTTTGTTTCAGCATGTGGCAGGAAGAATCAGGAATCAAGAAAAGTTACAGATATTCAATCTGTTAAAAAGGAATGGGCCCTTGCAGTCCATGGCGGTGCAGGAGCAATATCCACCGAAAATCTTACTCCTGAAATGGATAAGGAATACAGATCTGCCCTTAATGAAGCATTAGCAACTGGAAAGAAGATCCTTTCAGATGGTGGTACTGCTCTTGATGCTGTGGAGCAGACTGTGCGCTACCTTGAAAATAATCAGCTATTCAATGCCGGGAAAGGGGCCGTTTTTACTCATGACGGAAGAAATGAGCTTGATGCAGCAATCATGGACGGTTCAACTCTTGCAGCAGGATCAGTAGCCGGTGTGACAGATATTAAGAATCCGATCACTGCTGCCCGGACTGTAATGACAAAATCTGCTCACGTGATGCTTACCGGAGCAGGTGCTTCGGAATTTGCCAGGGAACAGGGACTTGAAATAGTTCCACCATCATATTTCTATACCGAAAGAAGGTTCAATGAGCTGCAGGAACTGCTTAAGAAAAGCAAGAACGGCACTGTAGGATGTTGTGCGCTTGACAGATATGGAAATCTCGCAGCAGCAACATCAACAGGAGGTATGACTAATAAGCGATATAACAGGATAGGAGATGCCCCGATAATAGGTGCCGGGACCTATGCAAATAACAGTACATGTGCTGTTTCCGCAACCGGACATGGTGAATTTTTCATTCGCTGGACAGTCGCTCATGATATCTCTGCTCTTATCGAATACAAAGGCCTTTCACTGAAGGATGCCTCTGAACTTGTTGTAAATGAAAAGCTTGTTAAGGCTGGAGGAAGCGGCGGGGTGATATGTGTTGACAGGTACGGTAATGTATCTATGCCATTTAATTCAAAAGGTATGTTCCGCGGATTCGCCACTTCAGACGGAAAAGAAGGAGTGTTTATATACAGGGATGAACTGATGCATTATCAGGAATGAAAGGGATAAGGGTAGAAATAAAAAGCCGGAAGTTCTCCGGCTTTTTATTTGTTTTATAAATGGTCTGCTCTACTCTGCACTCCTGTTTTAGTCGGCTGAAAGCCTTACTGTGCCATACGAAGATTCAATCCTGACCTTTGACGTCGGGTTTTCGTTTTTGCCGATTACTCCGGATACCTCAGTGGAATTGTTTTCAACTATACGGCGGTTGAACCTGAAGTTGTCTTCATTGTACTTTAAACCACCATACCTTGTATGACCTTCAAGCTGGTAACTGGCATTATCTGCTATTCCAAGCTTTACACCCATATAATGCACCTCCATGTCAATTGCTTCAAAATCAGCGGGAATATTTTCAATCGAAAATGACCCGTAACTCCCCTCGTATTTAAGTTTCGAGGTAAGTGTATTGATTTTTACATCTGAATAGCCATTATCAAGATCAAAATTCCTGATTTTTTCAATTCTGATGTTATCATATTTGCTTTCGCCAAGTATTGAACTTGTTTCTCCGAGAGCGAGTTTGGAGTACCTGCTGTCGAGCAGGATAGCTGTACTCTTTGTAATGTCTAAATTCCCGACATATCTGACATGAAGATTCATCCAGCCTGTTTCTTCTATCGTACCTTTTCCGTAGGCCAGACTCAGGCTGTTCCAGGGTTTTACATTTCCGCGAGTCAATTTGCCGGCTGTCAGATTTCCGTATTTGATATCAAGATTTACAAGTCCGGTAAGTTCATTGATCTTTGTATTTCCATATCTGTTGGCAAGATTCAGAGAGGTACCTATAGGCATTTTTATATTATAGTCAATGCTGAACCGTTTCGATTCACCTCCCCACCCGGTAAAGCTGAATTTATCATCGATTGTTGTTTTGGCTTTAATGAGATCACCCTCTTCGGTGAACTGAACATCAATATAAGTGATGAGTTTTTCAGCTCTTTCCCTGCTTGGCAGATCCACTGTGATTTTGACGTCTATCACAATCTGATCCTTGTCCCAGCTTGTCACAACAACCTCGCCATACCTGTTACTGATGTCAAGAGTTGTATTTGTCCCTGCTTTGTACTCCTTATGAAACTCTTTTGATGCTTCCTCTGCGTTTAACACAGACGATAGTAAAAGTGCTGCTGAAAGGAGCAATCCTGTTTTATAATGAAACTTTTTCATTGTCTTCGGTATTTATGTTGTTTTTCCTTAACGATTTAAGCTGATCCACAATGTATGTCATTACCTCAACTTTTGTCTGATAATGCTCGATCATCGCGCTGATTATACGCTCATCATCAGGATTTGCCTTAAGTTCCTTCTGAAGTGAAACATAAACGGAGTCCATGCTTTTCAGTTCGTCCATAAGCATTATTTTCTGCTCTGGATTAGACTGCAAATCAGTATTCCTGATTTCGTCCTGCATGAGGCTGACCTGATGTATATAGTAATTTTCCACCTCCCTGTACTGAGGAGAGACCTCACCGAGTGTCATTCTTTTGCTGCCGGGACTGATAAAATGGTCCCAGGTCCATAATGATGATAAGGTAACAAGAAGAGTGACAACAGCTGCCCTGAGCAGGTATGGTACAATACTGCGTTTTGGAATCGCTGCCTGCCTTCTCAGCTCAAGCTTAACACTGAATCTTTCAAAGTGCCCTGCCTCAGGCTCCTGGTCATCCCAGAGCCCCCTGTCGTTTTTAATAATTTCCTCTAACGTTTTCATTCCCTTAAATTTTTCATTTCCCTCCTAATTCATATATCAGCTTTTGCTTTGCCCTGGATAGCTGTGACCTTGATGTACTGCTGTTTATCCCCAGTATCTCAGCAATTTCATCATGATCATAACCCTCAAGAAGGTAAAGAGACAGAATAATCCTGTATCCGTCGGGCAGTCTGTCAATTGCTTCCTTTACTTCCTCAACTTTTACATCGATTTCTTCATTCCGGACGGCTTCATCACCCGAATCATCTCTTATACCGATATGTGAATCAATATCTTCAAAGATCGCTTTCTTCCTGCTCAGAGCATCAAGAGACCTGTTAACAACGATCTTCTTAAGCCATGCTCCGAAACTTACTGTTCCCGAATAGGTGTCAATCTTTTCAAAGGCTGAAAGGAAAGACTCCTGCATTATATCTTCGGCTTCCATCGAGTCGCTTACAATTCTCAGACTTGTATTGTACATAGCCTTATAATAAAGCTTGTAAATCTGGAACTGTGCTTTCTGGTCACCTGTTTTACACCCGTCAATTAAATCCTGGTGTATGTTTTTGAATGCGGCTTCTGCATTTGCCATCTTTAAGTAAAGACTAGATTTTATCTGAGTTGCTGCACCCACTTTTCCATTAATTTTTCAATCAATAGACGTGGTAAAAAGATCAATGCTGCACGATTGGCAAAAAAAATTAAAAAAAATTAAAAAAATGTCATTAACATTCCTTGCGTTACCTTTCCTGTTGTATAGTCAAGCTCTGATCCGAACATGCTGTGCGGAATTGAATAAACAAGAAGAAGTATAAATGCAGCAACAATAGTATATACCGGCCTGTCTGTTTTTCTGTTCATATAAACAGCCAGTATCCAGAAAACGAATGATATAAGTGTTTTATTGTCAGTAAGATCCCAGCCAAACGGGATGCCTGTCCAAAATTCGCCAAAGGCATATTTCTGTACAATGGGCCCGAGGACCATGCCTCCGGCTGCCAGAAGGATGAGAGTCCACAAGGCATACTTTTTATACAGGGGCTCTTTTACAACGGCCATGAGTCCGGCAAGAGTTGAAAAGAGCATTGCAATAAACATTATAAGGACATGGGGGGCAAGAACAAAAGATGGAACTCCTCCCTTAAATCTTATTACAACAGGCGATTCCCGGAAAAGTGTCTGTGTTCCTTTTGAATCGGTTATCTCAATGTAATATTCAAGTTTTCCGGCAGCTGGTTGAGCCGGAACCGGAGCGAAGAAACCATTTTCAGAATAAACTCCGAAAACCTTGTTCATTGTAAATGATTTGATGGGATATTCCTTATGCTCAAATTCGGCAAAACTGAACTCCTCCTGGATTCCCAGGCGCTTATAATATATTTTTGCCTTTACGGCCGGGTCTTTTATCTTGAGTTTTACCTCTGATCTGTCATCGAGAGCTATACTTCTGATAAGCTTTAGTTTATATATTGAATCATTGATAGTTACCTTCACTTCTTTTGGATGTGTAGGTCCGGTCTTTCTCTGATATATTGCTGCTGATAAGGTTATTATTATTGTAAGTATCCAGAGGATGGTTTTTTTCATGATGCGAAATTTTTATGTTTCTTTTCCGAAATTGTCCATTTTCATTTTCCAGTACCTGTCGCCTGTTGCCTGATCCTAACCCACCCCCAGCCCCTCCCAGGAGGGGAGCTACTCCACTTCACACCTGTAGCCTGTCGCCTGTAGGCTGCCGCCTACAACTGTATTAAAAGCACCTCTTTTTTCCCATCCCTGAGCACCTCAACACTTATAGTTTCTCCATGTTTCAGCTGACCAAGCCTGAACATATAGTCCTGAATGTTGCCAACAGGTTTTCCGTTTATTGCTGTAATTATGTCTCCTTTTTTCATTCCTCCCAGAGCAGCTGGTTTTCCGGGTGTTACAAAATCAGCCCTTAATCCGTTTTTCACATTTCCGGCAAAATCAGGCATTATGCCCAGGGTAACTCCTTTTCGCCTCGCAGGTCTTGAGACTTCCTCCTTTGGACCTGCTTCATTGAATTTCAGCCTCACAGGATCATTGGCAAGTTCAGATCCCATCTTGAAAATCAGTGAGGAAAGTGCCACCATTCCCTTGTAGTTGATGCTGTCAGCAATATCATTTGGTGTATGGTAATCAAGGTGGGCTCCGGTTGTATAAAACAGCACTGGTATGTCTTTTCCGTAGAAGGCTGAATGATCTGATGGTCCATATCCTTCCTCGGAAAGGGCAAGTTTTATTGTTGTAGTATCAGTTGCAGCATACAGCTTGTCCCTGAGTCCTGTTGCAGTTCCTACACCGCTGATCTGCAGGATGTTTGTCTCTTTGAGCCTGCCAACCATATCAAGATTTATCATGGCATTTACCTTTTTAAGGTCAATACCCGGATTTTCTGTAAAATACTTTGATCCCAGAAGGCCCATCTCTTCACCTGTGAAACCTATGCAGACAATACTTCTTTTATGGCTGTCTTTTGTCCTGGCAAATTTCTCTGCAAGTTCAAGCATCAATGCAACCCCTGAGGCATTATCATCAGCCCCATGATGTACTCCTGTTGTGTCAACCGCCCGGCTTGACGAACCCGGACCACCCAGTCCAAGGTGGTCAAAATGAGCTCCGATAATTATATATTCATCCCTTAATTTTTCATCGGATACACTGAGTACCATAGCAATGTTCCTGGTATTTGAGACTTCCCTTACAAGCTCTGAAGTGCCGGACACCTTAACACCTGTTGCAAAGCTCAGAGGTCTCCTGCTTTCATTAAGCTTCTTTTCCAGACCGGATACAGTGCCTCCGGCTTTTTCAAGAATCCTGTCAGCAACCTCTCTCTTTATTCTGAGTACAGGTATGCCAACAGGGAAATCATTCTTATTAAGCGCTTCAAATGTATCCTGATCATCAGCAGCAGGACCTGAAACAAGAAGGACGCCAATAGCTCCCATGTCCTTAGCAGTCAGGGCTTTATCCCTGTCGTTGCTGTGTGGTATGAAAATACTTCTTGTATTTGAGACTTCAGGATCAGCCCTTAAAATAAGCACCCATTTGCCTTTTACGTCAAGGCCTGCATAATCATTCCATTTCAGGCTGTCTGTAGTAATATTGAATCCATATCCGGCAAAGGCTACCTCTCCTTCAGCCTTTCCGTCGGAGCTGAATCCGCAGGGAATAAAATCCTTTTCACAAGCCAGACTGTTATTGAAGAGGACCAGACTGCTGTTTTTACCCGGAAGTATCCTTTTTGTTACAGAAAATCTCTGGAAACCATCTCCGCTGACAGGGAGAAAACCATAGGATGCAAGATCGTTCTTAATATATTCTGCAGCAAGACTGTCACCTTCAGTGCCTGTCATGCGACCCTGTAGTTTGTCGGATGAGAGATATTCTATATGTCCCTGTAACTCTGCGGAAGTAACTTCAGATATTCTGCTTGCAACACAGGAACTTAAAACAGATATAGTCAGAATAATGCCGGGGATTATAAGCTGATAATTCAGTCTGTATTTTCTAATCATGCATACTGGTATTTAACAACGACAGATCATCATTGCGATGATCTGTCATTGCAGTGCTTAAAAAATGTTATTCAAAAAGTTTAAATGCTTCTTTAATAAGGCCTATTGCCTCCATAAGCTGGGCTTCAGTAATGACAAGGGGAGGAGCAAACCTTATAATATGACCATGGGTCGGCTTGGCAATGACACCCTTGTCTTTCATGGCAAGACAAACATCCCATGCCTCTTTTCCGTTCTTAGGCTTTATAACAACTGCATTGAGAAGTCCCTTGCCCCTGACAAGTTCTATCATGTCCGATTTGATACTGCTGAATTCATTCCTGAAAATTTCACCAAGTCGTGCAGCGTTATCAGCCAGCTTTTCATTTTTTATTACCTCGAGGGCAGCTATTGCAACTTTGGCTGCAAGTGGGTTTCCTCCGAATGTTGATCCGTGTTCTCCGGGCTTGATTGTGAGCATTATCTCATTATCAGCCAGAACAGCAGAAACAGGCAATACTCCACCGGAAAGAGCTTTTCCAAGGATCAGGATATCCGGACGAACTCCTTCATGGTCACAGGCAAGCAGTCTTCCTGTACGTGCGATTCCTGTCTGAACCTCGTCGGCAATGAACAGAACATTATTGGCTTTGCAAAGATTGTATGCTTGCTTAAGGTAGCCCT
>ENA-UOWG01001097-UOWG01001097.1-activated-sludge-metagenome-genome-assembly--contig:-NODE-1097-length-29310-cov-5.130303_pt1 | contig 29310 bp, 26 predicted proteins | sample MGYA00238147_ERZ761563 | MGnify/ENA primary metagenome ERZ761563 (study PRJEB28884, sample SAMN05720216) | anaerobic digester metagenome | isolation source: active sludge of municipal... | reverse complement strand
CACCGAGATAATGAGAAATACATCTATCGCCATGAATGCAGTCCAGGCGAAGACGGAAGAGATAGTTGAGCAATCGCAGCGGCCTCTGACCGAACCGCATAATTTCGATACCTTAAAGGCAGATTTTGATCAGGCTTCTTTTACTCCGGCAAGGCTAAATGGTATAGGCGTAAGCTACGTCAACGATACAAATCCTAATTTGTTGGTTATTACCGTTTCTTTGAGCTGGCGCCAGTCCAGGGGCATGGTTATTGGAGAGGACAAAAATCTCAATGGCCAGTGGGATTCCGGCGAAGACACTCTTATTGTCAATAATATATTAGATTCACCGGCTGAGGTCGTTACTTATATCGCAAAGAGATGAATTTCTTAAATAAAAATAGATCTTTTACATTAGTTGAAGTAATGATTGTTTCCTTCTTGTTCATTGTTATTTTTGGAGGGATTTTGACCATTCTTTCCATAAGCAGGTATTCATGGTATCAGACAGACGTGGAAATTGAACTTCAACAGGATCTGCGTAAAGCCATGACTAGAGTTACGAAAGAATTGCGGGAATCGGGTTTTAATTCCGCAGGTACGTCTATGGTAACTATCCAAGACGGTGCTGGTACGGGCGGCTCCGACATTTTAAGTTTTTACGTGCCAGTAGACTATGATAATGACGGCGATATTGTTGATGCTTCCGGAAATATCCAGTGGGGGGCATCTACGCTTTGGGCGAATAAAGATCCTAACTGCGAAGCCGCAGGAGATAACTGCCAATATTTAGATTATAAAGTGGAATATCTTATAAATGCTAATAATCAGTTTGTCCGCAGGGCCATTGATAACAGCGGCAATACTGTCAGAGAAGATTTGTATGCTAATAATGTAGTGGATTTTCAGGCCAGCCGCATCGATGATGTCGTCAGCCTGGAAATGACTGCCCGTAAAGATACCGTATTCGGCAGGACGATTACCAAGATTATTAGCTCAGAATTATATTTGAGAAATAAAGGATAAAAAGGAAGGCGATTATGTTGTTTTTTAAGAGACGCAAAGGCATTGCTTTAGTGATAGCGTTTCTGGTAATTATGGTTTTATTGGTTTTGGGAAGTATTTTTATTCTGAGATCTGTTGGAGAAAAGTATGCCGGTAGCAAAGAGAGGGCTTCTATCCAGTCGTTCTTTCTTGCTGAGGCGGGAGCCAACGCAGCCCTGAATAAAACAGACTATCTCATCAATACAGATATGCTTACTACCGTCAATAACACTAACCCGAATACTTTGGTAAGCCGCTTGACCCATAATCCGAATTATGTCGGCAATGGAGACGGTATAGGTTTTTTAGTCGATTTTACCAAAGAAGGAGGGGTAGCTCAATTTACCCGCTCAGGGGACTCCGCTATTTATACGGCAACCGCCACATCGCTAGGAAACGGTAATTACGCATATATTATTACTGTAACCGAAAATGGGAATCCTCAGTTAGTCGCTGTCGATACCTGGGATTTTCCTTATAAATATGTTATTTTGGCGACAGGAACAGTTGAGTCAACTCCCAGAGAGGTTATTTTTAACGGCGATTTTACCGTCCGCGTGCAAAGAGATAATTTTGCTAGATACGCGCTTTTTACCGACCATCATACCCTGCCCAGCGGAGGCACGGTTTGGTTTACTAACAAAACTCATTTTTACGGACCGATTCATACGAATGATCAATTGTCTTTTGCCTGGAATCCTAGCGGTACTTTCGATGGTCTTGTAACCCAGCATAATAACAAGGCGCAATTTTATAATAATAATAATCCTATTCCGCTTGATGCTGATAGTAATCCGCCTAACGATGTCCCCACTTTTAATGCTGGTTTCAACCGAGGGGTAGATGAAATCAACCTTGAATCTTCGGTCCAAAAACAAGACCTACAAGAACAGGCTTGGGGGAGCGTTCCGAGTACGCCACCGAATGGCATTTATGTTAATAACAATGGTTCTAGCTTAACCGGTGGGATTTATGTCCAGGGTAATTGTACTATTGATATGACTTCGGCGGGGAATAGCGCGGTTTACAATATAACGCAGGGTTCAACAACTAAGATTATAACCGTTAATTATGCTACTACCCAGACGACTGTACAGACAGTTAGTGGCCCTACAAATACGTATGCCGGGCTTCCTGACGGTATAGAAGATATGGGAACTATTATTTATGTTAATGGAGAAGTTAGTAGTATAGGCGGCACAGTACAAAAGAATTCAAAAGTCACAGTTTCAAGCGAAAATGATATTATTATACAAGATAATATTCTGTACGAAGAATATAATGCTGGGTCGGGAACTTCGGGCCAGACTGGCTATGTTCCTCCTAATGCGGATGGCAAAACCAATCTTTTGGGGATGCTATCGTGGGGAGGGGATGTGAGGATTGGAACTTCTGCTCCTGATGATCTATCTATCCATGGGACAGTAATGGCAAGAAACGGCGTATTTATGGTCGATAACTATAACGTAGGAGATCCCCGGGGCGCTGCTACGCTTTTGGGCGGGGTCATAACCCAGTTTTATGGGGCGTTCGGCCAGTTTAATAGCTCTACGGGTGAGCAAGTCCACGGTTACGGAAGAAATTTCATTTATGATGCCCGTATGGCCGCAGGTCAGTCGCCGCCATATTTTCCGACCATGCGAACTTTTATTGCCTTTACTAATGATATAACTGATAAGATTACTTGGCAAGAAGGGGGCGCATAATGTCTGGTTCTGAGGAGAAGAATACTAATATTCTTAAAATGATCATTGTTTTTATTGTTGTGTTCTTTTTGTTTATTATTATTTTTAATATCTGGATGAAGGGTTCTATGGAAAAATCCGGAGTCGCTTCATCGTCTCAAAAACCACAGACTAACAAGATGCTGGCGCCTATGCAAGAACAGGTTATGCCTAGTCTGAAAACGGGAATAATAGAGAAAAAACAAGAAGGCACGTCTAGAGCAGAAGGGCAGCTGATATTGCAATAGCGATAGATATGAAAGATTTCCTTAAGGACAAATTGAGTAGTTTCAATATGCAGAAGATTATACAAGTTAATTTAGAACACTTGAAATCTATGCTTCCCAAGGATAAGCCAAGTATCAATATTGGCTTGGATATTGGGACGTCATCTATTAAGGCCGTAGCCTGCAAAATAGAAAAAGATAAAGTTGAGCTGGTCAATTTTGCGATTAAGCCGCTTGATAAGGATTATATATCTGATTCGATAAGCAGGACCATAAAAGAATTAAATATTGAAACTAAGAGCGTTAATATTTCAATCGGCGGGCAGGGGGTAGTAACCAGGTCGGTCAAATTCCCCAGGATGTCGCTTTCCGATGTCAAAAATGCCGTAGGTTTCGAGGCAGAGAAACATATTCCGTTTCCTTTGAATGAGGTCTATCTAGATTGCTATATCTTAAAACAACTTCCGGATGAAAACAAAATGTTGGTTTTGGTAGCTGCGGCAAAGAAAGAATTAGTGTTGCAGCGTCTATCGCTTTTGAAGCCTATATCTTTGGCAGTTAATTTAATCGATATAGATTCTGTAGCCTTGATTAATTTAGTCAACGGGATAGAGTTTAAAACTAAAGCCGTATCCTCAGGGACTGCTCAAAACACAGAGCAGAAGAAGGCAGTTGCCTTGCTTAATTTGGGAGCTAATTTTACCAGTCTTTGCATTATTGAAAATGGCATACCTCGGTTTGTGCGCGATATATTTATTGGCGGCAACGACCTAACTAAAAGGATAAGCAATATTCTAGGTATCGGCCTGGCAGAGGCCGAGAAGGCAAAATGTATCCCTTCGGAAGGATGGGATAAAGTGGTGGGCGCCTGTGAATCTATTTTGAACAATTTAGTCAATGAGACCAGGCTTTCCTTCGATTATTTTGAATCGGAATCCGGAGTGCCCATAAGCTATTTGTATCTTAGCGGAGGGGCTTCGTATCTTCAAGGGGTAGACGAGATTATAAAGACCAATTTAAACGTGGAGACCAAATATCTTAATCCGATCGTTGATTTCAGCATCAATAAGGATTTGGTGGGACGCCTAGAGCCGGAAGCGCGGAAATTATCCGTGGCAATGGGCTTGGCGCTTAGATCAAAATGATAGAGATAAATTTATTACCTCCAGAATTAAGAAGGAAAGAGCCGACATTTAAAGTGCCGATTCCTAAAGAGACTCTTTTTCTCTTTGGCGGCGCAGTTATATCGGTACTCATTATAATCCATTTGCTTTTAGTTGGCGCTTTGGCGGCTAAGAAGGCCAAATTTTGGGGATTGAATATGGAATGGCAGAAGATTGTCCCTGAGAAAAATAAAATCGACGGTTTAAAAAATGAGCAGAAAGAGATTACCGAGAAAATCAAGTCTATAGAAAAATTGACCAAGAAGGGAAGAATCAGCTGGGCTAAGAAATTGAATATAATGAGCGATGTCTTGCCTCAGGGGGTCTGGATTAGGCTAATTAATTTTACCGGCAAGGAGTTAACAATCGAAGGCAGCTCGGTATCGCTAAGGGGCGAAGAAGTTATTCTGGTCAACAAATTCGCCTCCGCTCTTAAGAATAATACTGATTTTTATTCCGATTTCAAAGACCTGGAAGTCGGCACTATAAAGAGACGCCAGATAAAAACTGTAGAAGTTGCCGATTTTACTTTAGTGGCTAATTTTAAGGAGAAATGAAGAATATAAATACGGACTTTCTTAAAAAAATCGATTTGCAGAAACACTCAAAATTAATTCTGGGGGTTGCTGCGGCGTTGCTATTTCTTTTAGATTTTTCTTTGATTATGAAGCCACAACTTAAATGGTTGAAAGACTTAAATCCTAAGATTAATGAGTTGAGGACCAATATCGAAGAGACCCGCAGAGATATAGCATTGCTCAAACAGATCGAAGAAGCTTCGCAGGGTTCGAAGAGGAAGATGTCCGATATAGAAAAACGCGTTCCGCAGGAAGAGGATATTCCTTTAGTCTTGCAGGATATATCTAAAGCGGCTAATGATTCTATGATAAAGATATTGCAGATTCGTCCCATGAAGGAAGAAAAAGAGGTGGCGCTCAAGACCCAGTCGGGGCAATACTACCGCATACCGATTTCGATAGAAGCAAAAGGTAGCTATCATCTTTTTGGTAAATTCCTTAGTACTTTGGAGAATAGTGAGATATTTATGAGCGTTAACACGCTTGAAATAACTTCCAGCGATAAAGATTTCAAAAATCACAATATAAATTTAGTCATCAACACTTTCATTTTTAAGAATAAATAATGAAGAAGGCATTAATCATAATTGGGTTTTTGTTAGTCGCCGTAAGCCTAATGGCAGCTGAAGAAAAAGAGATTACTTTTGTTTATGACAGCAAGGGCAGGCGCGATCCATTCCTACCTTTGGTTAGTTCTGAAGGTTATTTAATAAATGCCGAGCCTTACAGCGATGCGTCCGAAGTTAAGGTAGAGGGGATAATTTACGATCCGCGCGGCAATTCATTCGCTATTATAAATACTCAAGTTGTAAGAATAGGAGAGAAAGTGGGAGCCTTTGAGGTCTTAAAGATAGAGAAAGATAAAGTTACATTATTAAAAGATACGGAGAAATTTGAAATATATTTAAAGGAGGGGCGTTAATGAAGAAACTGTTGATATTATTGTTTCTTGTTTTTAGCTGCAATTTTTTAATTGCCCAAGAAGAACCGAAGAAAGAAGCTCAGCAGCAACCTAGTGCACAAGCCGTTAGTCAGGAGGCAGCAGCCGTTCAGACCGAGCAGGTCGCAACTGCGCAAGAAGCACAGCCTGTGGAGGGATCCAAAGAAGTAGCGATAGAGGTGCAATCGGAAGTTAAGCCAGGAAATGTTACTTTGGATTTTCGCGATGCCGATATTCGCAATGTCTTAAGAATTCTATCTTACAAAAGCGGCGTCAATATAATCGTTGGACCGGAGGTAACTGGTTTAGTCACAATCCAGCTTACTGATGTTCCTTGGGAGACGGCGCTTGACGTAATTTTAAGGACCTATGGCTACGGTTATGAACGCAAAGGCAATATCATAACCGTTACGACTTTTGAAAAATTATCAGAACAAAGAAGATTAGAGCAAGAGCTAAAAGCCCAGGAGCCTTTAACTACGGAAGTCTTTACTTTAAATTTTGCTAAGGCAGAAAGTGTTGTGGGCTCCATTAAAGAGATGCTTACCCCCAGAGGCAGAGTAAATTTTGATAACCGCACCAACACATTAATGGTTACCGATAGCCTCAGCAATATGGATAGGGTAAAGCAGATAGTGCCAACTTTAGATGCTGTAACTCCACAGGTTCTGATCGAGACAAAGATTATCAAGACAACTTTGACCGATACGGAAAATCTCGGTGTCGATTGGACAGCGCAGATAACCGTTACCGGCGCCCAGCATCCTACGACTTGGCCGTTCGACAGCCAAAAAAGTAATTTCAGCGAAGCATATATGCCTGATAGCTTCCCTGCAACCACTACGGTTGACGGAACCGGCACCGGAAGATTCAGGTATGGTACGCTTGATTTTGGTTCGCTGCAGGCGGTATTGCAGGTTTTATCTTCAAGGACCGATACCAATATTTTATCTAATCCACGTATCGTAACGTTGGATAATCAGCCGGCGAATATTATCGTCGGCAAAAAATATCCTCAGCCGCAGTATACTTATAATGCCGACCAGGCTAAGATGCAAGTTTCTGGCTGGGAATATTTGGATATTGGTATAATTCTAAAAGTTACTCCCCATGTAAACAAAGCGGGTTTTGTAACTTTGGATATCGCACCGCAGGTTTCGGATATCGATAGCTATGCAACAGTGGAAGGTACTTCTATGCCGATATTAACGACTGAGCAGGCGGCAACACAGGTCATGATTAAAGATGGGGAAACTTTGGTTATCGCAGGATTGATAAAGGACCAGGTTTCCAATAATAAGAATAAAATTCCACTGTTGGGAGATATCCCAATAGTAGGCATGTTATTCAAGAAAAAGGCGGACACAAAGCAGAAAACGGATCTTTTAATCTTCATAACTCCCCATATTATTACTCCGACTATAGCTGCGGAGTCACCAAAGGCCTAGTTTAGTTAGCTTGCTAGAGGTTTTGGAGATTAAAGCAATGGTGATTGCAGGAGTCCTGCTATTTTAGAATGTCTAAAGAAATACTTATAAACATAAAAGAAAAAACCAAAAGGATTGCCGTCGTAAAAAACAATCTTCTGGAGGAGTTTTATCTGGAGGTTTCTAGCGAGGAATCCATTTTAGGCAATATCTATAAGGGAATTGTGCGTTCGGTAGTGCCTTCGATAGATGCTGCTTTTATCGATATCGGACAGGGCAAAAACGGATTTCTTTACCTGGGAGAGTTGACCAACCCTTTAGTGGAAGAAGAACTCAAAGAGCAGGTTCCTAAATTTGATATCTACGAGAAAAAAGATAATGCCAATAAATATAAGGTCGGCGATGAAGTATTGGTTCAGGTGGTAAAAGAGGCATTCGGTACCAAGGGGCCGAGGCTTACTACTCACATAAGTTTGCCCGGTCGATACCTGGTCTTGATGCCCCTGGACAGGAATATTGGCATTTCCCGCCGGATATCTGACCACAAAGAACGAGACAGATTAAGGTCGACATTAGAAAAGATAAATTTCCTTAAGAATATGGGCATAATTGTCCGTACCGTGGCTCAGGGTAAAGGCAACCGAGAACTTATCAGGGATGGCAGTTTTCTCGTCAAGACTTGGCGCGATATAAGAAAAAGGAATCTAAAACAAAAACCCCCATCGCCTGTGCATAAAGAGTACGGAATCTTGCTTAAAGTGTTAAGGGATGTTTTTTCCGAGGATGTTGAGAAGGTAATCATTGATTCAAAACGTGAGTATATCAACGTTTTTAGATTCGTCAGGACTTATCTAGGGGGACATTTTGCCAGAAAGATAAAGTTTTATCGGGAAGGCGTGCCTTTATTTGAATTTAAAAACGTCGAAGATCAAATTAAGAAACTTTACGAGAAAAAAGTTTTCCTGAAGAGCGGGGCTTATATTGTTATCGAGCCGACCGAAGGCCTGACCGTTATAGATGTAAATAGTGGCAGGTTCACCTCTAAGGCGAATCCGGAAAAGGCGGCGTTTATGGTCAACCTAGAGGCGGCAAGAGAAGCCGCAAGGCAACTTCGCCTGCGCGATATTGGCGGCATAGTCGTTATAGATTTTATCGATATGGTAGAAGAATCGAATCAGCGCCAGGTGCTTTATGCTTTTAAAGAAGCACTTAGCCAAGATAGGGCCAAGACCGATGTCCTGGGTATTTCTAAGCTTGGTTTGGTTGAGATGACCAGGGAACGCACCAGCAGGTCCATTGAGTCAAAGTATTATAAAATTTGCCCTGCTTGCGAAGGCAGGGGCAAGCTTAAAATAGATTGACAGACAGATAAACTCGAGTATAATCTCTTGATATTTGTTTTAAGGTTAGAAACTAATATTCATCAACGTTTTAGGAGGAGATAATGTACGCAATAGTTCAGATTGGGGCAAGGCAATATAAGGTAGCCGAAGGCGACATAATTGAAGTCGAGAAGCTGGCGGCCAAAAAGGACAAGTCTACTACCTTAGAAAATGTACTTTTAGTCAAAGACAAAAAGGAAGTTAAGGTAGGCCAGCCGTATTTGAAGGATGTTAAAGTAACTGCCGATATTCTCGGCGATTTTAAGGCCAAGAAAGTCGTTTCTTACAAATACCGAAGAAGACGCGCTTCTTCCGATTGGAAGAAGGGCCATAGGCAAACCTTGACGCGGCTCAAGATAGATAAGATAGTATCCAAGTAATGCGATGCCTTTTGTTGATGAAGCGAAAATTTATGTTGCCGGCGGGCATGGCGGTAAAGGTTGCAGGAGCTTTGATAGATCACCCTATTTTAGACATCCCAAGCCTAACGGTGGTAATGGCGGCCGTGGCGGAAATATAGTAGTCGTCGCTGATAATAAGATTCATACCCTCCTGGATTATAAATATCAACAGCATTTCTCTGCTCCTTCAGGCGGACACGGAAGCAGCAATAACAAGCAGGGCAGAGACGGAGAAGATTGCATTATCAAAGTGCCATTGGGCACGAGTGTCAAAGACTTTGAAACTGGCTATCTTCTGCGTGATTTAGAAGAGCATGAGCAGAAAGTAATTGCTGCTAATGGCGGAATCGGCGGTCTGGGCAATAACAATTCTAGGATAGTCAGCGAAGGAAAGCCCGGCGAACAAAAAACTTTAACGCTTGAGTTAAAATTAATCGCCGACGTGGGTATCGTAGGTTTTCCTAACGCTGGAAAATCTACCTTGATATCGTGCCTGACCAATGCCAGGCCAAAGGTTGCAAGTTATCCTTTCACCACCAAAGCCCCGGTTTTGGGCAATTTAGAGATAGACGGCACCGTTATGACGATTGCCGACCTTCCAGGATTAATTGAAGGCGCACACGAAGGCAGAGGCCTTGGAGATAAATTTCTAAAACATGTAGAGAAGACAAGGCTTTTAATTCATTTGGTAGATGTTTCCGGAGTAGAAAGCGATCCTGTAAAGAATTACCAGTCTTTAAACAAAGAATTAAAGTTTTATAGCGCTGACCTTTCACAAAAAAAGCAGATAATCGTGGCAAATAAAATGGATTTGCCCGATGCGGCCAAAAATTTAGATAAACTTAAGAAAGCGATAAAGAAAAGAATCTATCCTATTTCTGCTTTGGGAAAAGAGGGAATAGAAGAGCTCCTGAAGGTTATAAAAAAAGAATATGAGAAGACAATTTCAGCATAAAATAAAAAGAATAGTGGTAAAAATCGGCACAAGCATGTTAGCTTCAAGCCACGGCGGGTTGGATAATAGGATTATCGAGGAGCTGGTCAATCAGATTTGTTCACTTGCTGCATCCGGTAAGCAGATAATCTTGGTTTCGTCAGGAGCAATTGCATCAGGCCTTGCAGAAATGGGTTTGAAGACGAGGCCTCAGGATTTATCGAGCCTCCAGGCTGCGGCTTCTATCGGACAGAGCATATTGATGCAAAGATACAATGATTATTTCAAAAAAAACAAAGTTTCTTGCGCGCAAGTGTTGCTTACCTGGGAAGATTTTTGCCAGCGCCAGCGTTATTTGAATGCAAGAAATACTGTGGATAGACTCTTGGAATACAAAATTATTCCGATAATAAATGAGAATGACGCTGTTTCGACTGATGAGATTAAATTCGGCGATAATGACAAGCTTTCAGCTTTAGTCGCCAATCTGGTCGAGGCTGATTTGTTGATTTTACTTTCGGATGTCGAAGGATTATACCGTACCAAAAAAGATGATATCATTTCGGTGGTTGAAGAGCTAAACGATGAAATCAAGAAGCTCGCCAAGGGTACTGATAAGAAACTCATTTCCCGCGGAGGAATGATTTCTAAGTTAGAAGCGGCAGAAATCGTCATGCATGCCGGAATTCCTTGCGTTATCGCAAATGGAAAAACCAAAGATATCATCGTAAAGATTTTAGAAGGCCAGGAGATCGGAACTCTGTTCTTGCCCAAGAAAGATAAGCTTGTCGCCCGTGATAGATGGATCGCCTTTGGAGCCAAAACTAAAGGCAAAATTGTAGTTGATGACGGAGCCAAGGAAGCATTGTTAAAAAAAGGTAAGAGCCTGCTTTGTCCTGGGGTGGTCGATTTAGATGGCAAGTTTGTTAGTGGCGATATGGTTTCCATCGTCGATAAAAATCATAAAGAATTTGCCAGAGGAATATCCAATTATTCTTCCGGCGAGCTTAAAACTATCAAAGGTTGTAAAGGTAAGGAAGAAGTTATCCATAGGGATAATCTAGTTATCACCGTCAAGGAATAAAATGGAGCTTAAAAAGAAGATTATAACGATGGCAAGAGGTGCTCAAGAAGCGTCTAGAGAGCTTGCGTTGGTTCCAACTGAGCTAAAAAATAAAACTTTAGTTGCTATGGCCAAGGCCTTAGCAGAGAAGAAGGATTTTATTTTGGCCCAGAACAAAAAAGACGTTATTCTTGCCCAGAAAAAAGGCTTTAGCGGTTCTTTAATCGACCGTTTGATATTAAATGATAAACGCATATATGAAATGAGCCGGTCTTTAATGCAGGTTGCGTCATTAAAAGATTACGTCGGAGAGACTATTAGAACCTGGAAGCGGCCAAACGGATTAATAATTTCAAAAGTCCGCGTTCCAATCGGGGTAATTGCTATTATTTATGAAGCCAGGCCAAATGTTACGTCTGATTGTATAGGATTGTGCTTGAAATCTTCCAACAGCGTAATCCTCAAGGGTGGCTCCGAAGCGTTAAATTCAAACATAGCTATTTATAAGGTTCTAAAAGATGTGGCGGAAAAATTCAAGCTTCCCAGAAATGCAATTAATTTAATTGATACATCCGATAGGAAGGCAGTTGATATTTTGCTTGGCCTGAATAATTACATTGATTTGGTAATTCCTCGAGGAGGAGAGAGCTTAATACGCAGTGTCGCCGCCAAATCCAAGATTCCCGTAGTAAAACATTACAAAGGGATTTGTCATACCTATGTGGATAAATATGCCGATATTGATACGGCTTTAAATGTCAGCTTCAATGCTAAGGTGCAGCGTCCTGCCGTCTGCAATGCCATGGAGACGCTTTTGGTGCATAAGGATATCGCAAAGAAGTTTTTGCCGGAGATGGCTGCAAGATTCAAGGCTGCAGGCGTTGAATTACGCGGAGATGACAATACCAGAAGAATCGTAAAAGGTATAAAAAAAGCTGCTGACAAAGATTGGGCTACCGAATATCTTGACCTTATCCTTTCTGTCAGGGTTGTTGACAGTTTGGATGAGGCGATAGACCATATAAATACTTTTGGCTCCAAGCATTCGGATGCGATAATTACCGAGAATAAGAAGAATGCCTCGGAATTCTTGAAAAAAGTTGATTCTGCCGCAGTTTTTGTTAATGCATCAACCCGTTTTACCGATGGCTACGAGTTCGGCCTAGGTGCAGAGATAGGTATCAGCACGGAAAAACTGCATGCCAGAGGTCCGATGGCATTAGAAGAATTGACTACCTATAAATATACGGTTTTTGGCGACGGTCAAATAAGGCAATGAAACGTATCGGAGTTTTTGGCGGGACATTTGACCCCATTCATAACGGCCATATAACGATTGCCGAAGAGGTGTTTAAGGAATTAAGTTTAGATAAGATTATCTTTGTCCCTGCGCATATACCTCCGCATAAATTGCATGCAAAGATTGCCAGTGCCCAGGACAGGTATAATATGGTGAAGCTTGCGGTTGGCTACAACGATAATTTTGAAGTTTCCGACATCGAAATAAACCGAGAAGGCCCATCGTATTCAATCGACACGATAAAAGAGCTTAAAGAGAATATCGGTACAGATTCGGAATTTTATTTTCTTATAGGCTCAGATAGCATCGCCGAGTTAAAGTACTGGAAGGATTTTAACAGCCTTCTAAAGATTGTTAAATTCGTCGTAGTAAACAGGCCGCGTTACAGTTTTGAGGGCATGCCTAAAGGGGCGCTTAGAATACAGCTAAGAGGAATTGACATTTCTTCTTCAAAAATAAGAAATAGAATAAGAGAAAAAGAGCCGATTGATTCTTTGGTGCCTGAGAAAGTAAAAGAATACATAATCAAAAAAAGGTTATATAAAGATGAAAAATAAGATTTTGATCGCGCCTTCTATTTTAGCCGCAGATTTTGCAAGGTTAAAAGAGGAGATTCAATCCGTCGAGGCTGCCGGGGCTGACCTTATTCACATTGATGTTATGGATGGTAACTTCGTTCCCAATATTACCATAGGTCCTTGCATTATTAAGGATATTAGAAAGATCACCAAGCTGCCTTTGATTTCGCATTTAATGATAGCTAATCCTTTTAAATATGCCGACGATTTTTTCAATGCCGGCTCAGACGCCATAAGTGTGCATATAGAAACTATAAAAGCGGATGATTTTAAATCTAACGCGCCGAAAATCAAGAATAAGAAACGCAAAATTGGTATTGCCTTAAATCCTCCGACGGATTTATCGGCAATCAAGGATTTAGCCAGTTTAGCAGATTTTGTTTTGGTGATGTCAGTTAATCCGGGATTCGCCGGCCAGAGTTTTATTCCTGACGTGATTCCCAAGATTAAAGAGCTGCGTAAATTTTATTCTGGCGATATCGAGGTCGACGGAGGTATAAATGATAAAAATGCCAAGCTGGTTTTAGAAGCTGGCGCCAACATCTTGGCTGCAGCAAGTTTTATTTTTAAGGCAAATGACAGAAAGGACGCAATAGAAAGGTTAAGAAATGCAAAATAAAGACATCAAATTTGGTACAGACGGATGGCGGGGAGTAATCTCCGATAACTTCACTTTTGAAAACGTAAGGGTAGTTGCCCAGGCGATCAGCGATTGGATAAATTCAGAGTTTTCGCAGAAAAATGTCGTAGTTGGCTACGATACAAGGTTTCTTTCGAATGAGTATGCGGAAATTGTCAGCCGGGTAATGGCCGCAAACGGAATAAATGTTTTGTTATCTAATCGCGCGGTACCTACTCCGGCGGTAAGTCTTATAACCAGAGAAAAGCATCTATGTGCGGGAATCATGATAACTGCAAGCCATAATCCCGCCAGATTTAACGGAATAAAAATTAAGGTTTCAACTGGAGGAGCAGCCCCAGAAAAAGTCACGGAAAAAGTCGAAAGTTTGCTTTTTAAGTCCCGGATTAACAATATTAGTCTGGAAGAGGCAGTTTCTAAGAATAAAATAAAAATAATCGATATTACTCGAGCTTATTTAGATTTTATCCGTTCTTATGTTGACCTTAAAGTACTTAAAAACGCAAAATTTAGAGTTCTGGTTGATGCTATGTATGGAAGCGGCGACAGTTTTATCGGCGAGATACTCAAGAACACAAAGATAAAGGTAGAGTTCTTGAGAAATAATATCAATCCTTCTTTTGACGGCGGCCGTCCTGAGCCGGTAGCAGAGAATCTTGGAGTAATGTTATCTAGAATGAAAAAAGAGAAGTTTGATATCGGCCTGGTTCTCGACGGAGATGCAGATAGGATAGCCGCAGCCGCACCCGGGGGAGAATTTGTAAGCCCTCAGAGGATTATCGGACTTTTAGCTTTGCATTTAATTGAAGACAGGCACTACAAAGGCGGAATGATAAAGACCATCGCCGGGAGCAATCTGCATGATAATATCGCCAAATATTTTTCGCGTAAGCTTTATGAAACTCCTGTGGGATTTAAATACATTTCGGAATTAATGACTACTAAAGATATTTTAATCGGTGGAGAAGAGGCGGGCGGCATCGGTTTTAAGAACTATATTCCCGAAAGAGACGGAACCTTAGCGGGATTATTGCTTTTAGAGATGTTGGCATACAGAAAAAAGGATTTTAAGACAGTAATTAAGGAAATGGAAACGAAATTTGGAAGATATTATTATCTGCGCGATGACCTGAAATTAAAAGAGAAAGCTCCGGATGTCTTGAGGCTCAAGTCTGTAAAACAGATTTTGGGCAGAAAAGTAGTGCAAATTAAGGATTATGACGGTATAAAGTTGATTTGCGATGATGGAAGCTGGCTTATGCTTAGGGCTTCGGGAACTGAACCTTTGGTCAGAGTTTACTCAGAGTCAAAATCTTTGGCCAAAGCCAAGAAGTTGCTAGAAGAAGGAAGAAAATTAATTAAGAGTTTAAAATAGTGCTTTATACTGTATCGCGTTTTTTTATTATTTTGTTTGGTAAAATATTTTTCTTTCTGCAGGCAAAAGGGAAAGAAAATATCCCAAAATCCGGCGCTTTTATTTTAGCCAGCAACCACGTCAGCAACCTTGATCCTCTAATGCTGGGTGCCGCTTGCTCTAGAAAACTTGGCTACATGTCCAAGGAAGAATTGTTTAGAAGCCCGATTTTAGCTTTTTGGCTACGCCATGTGCACGCATTTCCCGTAAAAAGGCAGGTTCACGACGTGGGGGCGATAAGGGAAGCATTGAAAAGATTAAAAAGTGGACAACCGCTTCTTATGTTTCCCGAAGGCGGGCGCAGCGCAGATGGTGAATTTTCGGATGTCGAACCCGGAGTAGGAATGCTGGCAATGCATACATCGGTTCCAATTTTGCCGGCTTTTATAAAAGGCTCAGAAAAGGCGATGGCAAAAGGTTCTCATAAAATTAGTTTTAATAAGATTGTAGTGGTTTTTGGTAAAGAATTTTATTTGGATAATAATCAGTCATACGAAGAAGCGGCAAATCGCATAAAAAATGAAATAATTGCGCTTGGCGAGAGCGCATAAAATAAATCTTGCCAATTAATTTGTTTTTTAGTACAATACACACTCTAAAAAATAAATAAAGAAAGGTGGAATCGTTAATGGTTGAGAAAAAAGATGCATCACTGGAAGAACTTTACAATCAATCCTTAAAGAATATTAAGGAAGGCCAGATTGTAAAGGGCAAAATCGTTAGCATAACAGGAGGTGATGTATTAGTAGATATCGGTTACAAGTCCGAAGGCGTAATCCCTTTAAGAGAGTTTCCTTCTTCCGATAAACTAGAAATTGGTCAAGAGACCGATGTTTTGGTTGAAATGAAAGAAGATGATGACGGCCGCATAGTACTTTCCAAGGAAAAGGCTGATAAGATAAGAGGTTGGAGAAAATTAGTAGATGACTTCAATGAAAATACTCTCGTAGATGGAAAAATAAGGAAGAAAGTCAAAGGCGGTTTTATTGTTGATGTTTTTGGCGCCGATGGATTCCTGCCCATGTCTCTTTCATCGTTTAAGAACATGACTGACGATGAGATTATCAATAAAAACTTTAGGTTCCATGTAACTAAACTGAATAAAATTCGTCATACCTTGATACTTTCCCGACGAGATGCGCTGCAGAAGGAGAAAGAAGCGACCAAGGGAAAACTTTGGGATAGTTTAGAGGTTGGAAAAGTACGTAACGGCGTTGTTAAAGGCATTACCGATTTTGGGGCATTTATCGATCTTGGCGGAATAGATGGTCTTCTGCATATCACCGACATGAGTTGGTCTAGGATCTCTCATCCTTCGGAGCTTGTGGCAATCGGCGATAAGATTGATGTTGTTATCTTGGGATTCGATAAAGATGCTTCAAAGATATCCTTGGGTTTAAAACAACGCACCCCGGATCCCTGGCAAGATGTGGAAGGCAAATTTCCAGTCGGTTCAAGGGTCAAGGGGAAAGTCGTCAATATCATGCCCTACGGAGTTTTTATCGAGCTTGAAAAAGGTATTGAAGGTTTGGTGCATTACACCGAGATGTCCTGGCAGAAGAGGACAGTCAATCCCCAAGAAATGTTTGCTATGGGGGATGTCGTTGAGGTGCAGGTTTTAAATATAGACAAAGATGCAAAACGCATATCTCTAAGCGTAAAGCAACTAGAATCAAACCCATGGCTAGAGGCAGAAAAGAAATTCCCTGTCGGCAACGTGGTTAATGGAAAGGTGAGAGGTTTTACCGATTATGGAGCTTTCGTTGAGCTAGATGAAAACCTGGAAGGGATGATTCATATCTCTGATATGTCATGGACTAAGAAAATCAATCATCCGCAGGATATATTAAGGAAAGGCCAGAAGGTAGAGTTAAAGATTCTAGCCGTTGACGTAGAAAATAGGAAGATTTCTCTGGGCTTAAAGCAGCTTACCGAGAGTCCTTGGCCAGAGATTGCTAAAAAATATCCTATCGGCATGGTTTTGGACTCGGAAGTTGTTCAGGTTACTAACTTCGGGGTTTTTGTCAAAATCGAAGAAGACCTCGAAGGCTTGGTTTATTCCTCCGAGATGGATAAAGAAGCTATGGCAGCGCTAAAATCCCAAGACAAACTAAAGGTCAAAGTCATAAAAGTTGATGTCGAGCAGATGAAAATCGGTCTTAGCTCGAAAACCGAATAATTTTTATGCAAAAGCTGTCTGTCGAAGAGCAATTAAAAGTTATCAAGCGCGGCACGGTTGAAATCATCTCCGAAGAAGATTTAAAAGCCCGCCTCCAAGAAAGCCTTAAGAACAGAAGGCCGCTTGTTATCAAGGCTGGATTTGATCCTACCGCTCCCGATATCCATTTGGGCCATACCGTTCTATTGAAGAAACTAAGAACTTTCCAAGACCTCGGTCATAGAGTGTTCTTTTTGATCGGAGATTTTACAGCCCAAATAGGCGATCCTTCAGGAAGAGATCAAACTCGCACCAAGATGAACAGAGAAGACATCAAGAGAAACGCCGCCACCTACAAGAAGCAAGTATTCAAAATTCTCGACGAGAGAAAGACAAAAGTTGTCTTTAACAGTTCGTGGCTTTCAAAGATGAATTTGCAAAATATCTTGGAGCTTTCTTCCTTTGTAACTGTGGCTCAGATGTTAGCGCGAGCAGATTTTAAGCAGCGATTCGAGGAAAAGACAGAGATAAGCATTTTGGAGTTTCTTTATCCTTTGCTGCAGGCTTATGATTCGGTTTATTTGAAGGCCGATGTCGAATTGGGTGGTACAGACCAAAAATTTAACCTTCTTATGGGCAGACAACTCCAGATTGCTTGCGGTCAGAAGCCGCAAGCTGTAATTATGACTCCGCTTCTTGAGGGAACCGATGGGATAAATAAAATGAGTAAATCCTTGGGTAATTATATAGGAATAAATGAGTCTGCCAGCCAGATTTTTGGTAAAACTATGTCTGTGCCCGATGTGCTTATGTATAGATACTACGAGGTGCTTACTGATGTCGATTTGGAGGGAATCAAGAAACTTCCCCCAATGCAGGCAAAGAAGAATCTGGCCAAGATTTTTATTGAAAGATTTTACGATAGGAATCAGGCTGCCAGGGCAGAAGAAGAGTTTAATAATATTTTCAGCAAACGTCAAACCCCTTCAGATTTAGAGAGTTATCAGATCGATAAGGACACCAGTTTATGCGAAATTTTAGTCAAAAGCGCTCTCGCTGCTTCCGGCAATGAAGCCAGGAGGCTCATCAAACAGGGCGCAGTTACCATAGATGAGAAGAAAATATTAGATGTTAACTATGTAGTAAAAGAGGGAGGGATTTTAAAAGCTGGTAAACGCCGTTTCTTAAAGATTGTCAAAGCTTAACTTAATTTTCGCAACAGTTCTTCGAAAAGAATCTTCCCAAAATCTTATCATTTCGCAGTTTTTTATATAACTAAAGCACTTTCATAAAATTATGAATTTCTTCTTGACAAAAATGAGTTCATCGAATATACTTAAGCATTTACATAGCCTGCCCCTGTAGCTCAGTCGGCAGAGCACGTCCTTGGTAAGGACGGGGTCATCGGTTCAATTCCGATCGGGGGCTCCAGAGGAAAATTTTTGTCGCTTTTCGAAGCAACAGCGAGTTAATCATGAGAGAACTAATAACTTTAGAATGTACTGTTTGTCGTCGGAGAAATTATAATTCGACAAAAGATAAAAAGAAAAAACCGGCAAAATTGGAAATTAAAAAATTTTGCCGATTCTGCAGAAAACATACTCTGCATAAAGAATTAAAATAATTTTTTTGCATCGTTGGTTTTTCTCTATTTTTAGGAGCGTCGGTTAACGGTAAACCACCGGTCTCCAAAACCGGGACTGCGGGTTCAATTCCTGCCGCTCCTGCCAATTGATCAAAATAATAAAATTATGTTCGATAAAGTAGGAAGATTTTTCTCTGAAGTTAAAGTTGAGTTGACCAAGGTGTCCTGGCCTAACCGTCAGGAGCTTGTTGCTTCAACTTGGTTAATTATAATTATGACTGCGCTTTTGGCTGTATTTATTGGTTTTACGGATTTAGCTCTTTCTAAAATGCTGGGACTATTAGTAAAATGAAGAAATGGTACGTATTACATACTCAGACAGGTTCTGAGGAAAAAGTTAAATCAAGCATAGAAAATAAGATTACTTCGACTGGCTTGAATGATTTGGTTGGAGAAGTAGTAATCCCCACCGAGCAGATTTCAGAGATTCGAGGCGGCAAGAAGAATATTTCCCGCAGGAAATTCTTTCCGGGTTACATTTTGATCAACATGGATCTCACTGAAAAGAGTTGGTATTTAATAAAAACCACTCCTGGGATAACTGGTTTTATTGGTGCTGGCAGAAGGCCCACCCCCTTAACCGAAGCCGAAGTCGATAATATATTAAAAAAGACCCGCGAGACAGAATCGAAGCCTAGCCCGAAAGTAATATTCGAGACAGGGGAGGCGGTAAGAATCATCGAAGGTCCTTTTACTAATTTTAACGGTACTATTGACGAAATTAGCCCTGCAAGAGGAAAATTAAAAGTCGGCGTTTCGATATTCGGCAGAGTAACTCCTGTGGAATTAGAATATTGGCAAGTGGAGAAAATCTAAAATGGCAAAAAAGATAGTAGCTCAAATAAAATTATATGTTCCTGCTGGCCAGGCCAATCCTGCGCCACCAGTGGGACCTGCTTTAGGTCAGCACGGCGTAAACATTATGATGTTTTGCAAGCAGTTCAATGAAAAAACCAAAGGTAAAGAAGGATTAATCCTGCCCGCGGTAATAAATGTTTATGAGGATAAGACATTTGATTTCATAGTCAAGACACCGCCTTCCTCGGTTTTAATAAAGCGCGCAGCAAATCTGGCAAAGGCATCAGGACAAACGGGCAAGGAAAAGATTGGGGCAATAACCAAAGAGCAAGTTGAAAGTATTGCCAAACAAAAATTACAGGATTTAAATACAGGAGATTTAAAATCGGCGATAAAGATCGTCGAGGGTACCGCGCGCAGCATGGGTATCGAGGTGGTATCAGAGGCTCAAAAATTAGCAAGCACTAATAATAAAGAAAATGAAAAGCCACAGTAAGCGTTATAGCGAATCAGAAAAGACTCTCGATAGGAATAAAACCTATAATTTCCCAGAGGCTATTTCTATTTTGAAAAAAGTTCCCAAGGTCAAATTCGATGAGACGGTAGAAATCAATATCCACCTGAACGTCGACCCGAAGAACTCTGACCAGTTAGTCCGCGGAACGGTAGTTCTGCCTCACGGCACTGGCAAAAAAGTCAAGGTCGCAGTTTTTTGTAAAGGCGAACACGAAAAGCAGGCTAAAGAGGCAGGAGCGGATTATGTGGGAGCGGAAGATTTAATCGATAAAGTAGCAAAAGGTTTCCTGGATTTTGACCGCGCAATCGCCACTCCCGAAATGATGAAAGATTTAAGTAAGTTAGGAAAAGTATTGGGGCCCAAAGGTCTCATGCCTTCTCCTAAAGCTGGAACAGTCACCAATAATATCGCTAGTGCAATAAAGGAAGTAAAAGCTGGAAAGATAGAATTTAAGACAGATAAACAAGCAGGCATCCATGTTGGTATCGGTAAGATTTCATTCGCCGAGAATCAGCTTGTGGAAAATGCAACAACATTAATGGAAACAATAAAATCCCTAAGACCGGCATCGGTCAAAGGGATTTTTTTACGTAGCGTTTCAATAGCTACAACTATGGGGCCTGGTTTAAAGATAAACGCATGAAAAAAATAGGCTTAGTTTTAAAAGAAAATATTGAGCAGTCAATCGAGAAGGAAATAAAAGAAAGCAGCAATTCTTTTTTAATGAGTTATTCTAATATTTCTGCTTCCGATTTTGACGCTCTTCGCATGGAATTATCCAAATTGGGCGCCAGGATTTTTGTGGTGAAGAATTCCATAGCCAAAAGGGCGCTTAAGAAAAGAAAATTAGATAAAATGGCCGATTTTATCAACGGGCCGACGGCATTGATTTCCGGAGTGAATGAACCGGTGACGGTTTCCAAGGCTTTAGTTAAGTTCGCTAAAAACCGTGAAGGCCTTAAGTTGCGCGGCGGCCTGTTAGAAAATGAAATCATAGATGAGGCCAAAATAAAGATTTTAACAAACTTGCCGCCAAAAGATGTCCTTCAGTCAATGGTTTTACGTGCAATCCAGTCTCCCATCACGGGTCTGGTGGGAGTCTTAAGTGGTTCATTAAGACAATTAGTTTATGTCGTCAAACAATTAAGCGAAAGAAAAGAAGGAGGTCAATAAAATGACAGAGAAGACAGCTGAAGAGAGAAAAATTGACAAGAAAGTAGAAGAGGCTGTAAAAGTAATTGAAACTTTAACTGCGCTCCAGCTTTCAGAATTAGTTAAGACTCTCGAGGACAAATTCGGTGTTTCAGCCGCTATGCCTGTCGCCGCAGTAGCTGCAGCTCCAGGAGCAGCCGCCGCGGGTGCCCCCGCTGAAGAGAAGGTAGTATTCAATGTAGTTCTTGCCAGCGCCGGCGATAACAAGATACAGGTTATTAAGGAAGTAAGGGCTGTTACCAATTTGGGCTTAAAAGAAGCCAAGGATCTGGTAGAATCTGCTCCCAAGACAGTGAAGGAAAACGTTCCTAAAGAGGAAGCAGATCAGCTGAAGAAGAAATTAGAAGCAGCTGGTGCCAAGGTAGAATTAAAGTAATCCCTGTAACCCGAGAAAAAGGTATCGAAAGTTTATGATAAAACGCAAAAACTTTGCAAAGATTCAGGAAGTCTATGACTTGCCGAATCTTTTAGAGATGCAGCTTGAAAGCTACGAGCTCTTTCTACAAGGGGATGTAAAACCCGATGAAAGAGTAGACGAAGGGCTTCAAGAGACATTCATGGATATATTTCCTATAGAAAGCTACGATAAACAGACACGTCTTGAGTTTATCAGCTATTCTTTAGGCAAACCAAAATATACCTGTGCGGAATGCAGAAGGCGCGCCGTGACATTTGCCTCACCGCTAAAGGTGAAGCTGCGCCTGATTACGCCGCAAGAGATCAAAGAACAGGAAGTGTATTTTGGCGATATTCCTTTAATGACCGATACTGCAACCTTTATCATTAATGGCGATGAAAGAGTAGTGGTAAGTCAGCTTCAGCGTTCTCCTGGCGTTTCTTTTGAAAAAGAGATACATCCAACAGGAAAAGAGATTTATTACGGAAGAATCATCCCTCTAAGAGGCGCCTGGCTTGAATTCAAATACGACATAGCTGATTTAGTTTCGGTTTATGTAGATAGAAGAAGAAGCTTCCCCGCAACGCAGATTTTGAGAATCATGGGTCTGTCTACTAATAAGGAAATAGAGCAATTATTCGGAGCTGATTTTTCATATTTGACCAATACCTTGAATAAGGACCATACACAATCAAAGGAAGAGGCTTTGGTGGATTTTTATCGCAAGATGCGCCCAACAGAGCCTGCCACCGTGGAAGTCGCCGATAGTTTATTCTATAGATTATTTTTTGATCCCAGAAGATACGATCTAAGCCGCGTGGGAAGATTCATCCTGAACCGTAAGCTCGGGATCAATGTTTCTTTAGATAAGAAATCTTTGGATGCCGAGACGGCTGTCGAGGTTATCCGTTATTTATTTAAATTAAAAAGAGGCGAAGGCGCAACCGACGATATCGATCATTTGGGCAACCGCAGGATTAAAACCGTCGGAGAACTCGTCCAGAACCAGGTAAGAATCGGCTTGGCGCGTTTGGAAAGATCGATTCGCGAGCGCCTGATGGTAGTCGGGAACCTGGAAACTTTGACCGCGCATTACTTGGTCAATTCCAGACTTTTCTCAAATCAAATCCAAGATTTCTTCGCGCGCAGCCAGCTTTCGCAGTTCATGGATCAGGTTAATCCTTTATCAGAATTGACTCACAAAAGGAGACTCAGCGCCTTAGGTCCTGGCGGCCTATCAAGAGAGCGCGCAGGTTTTGAAGTAAGAGATATCCATTCTTCGCATTACGGAAGAGTCTGTCCTATTGAAACACCTGAAGGTCCGAACATCGGTCTCATAGCATCTTTAACTACATTCGCGCGCGTCAATCGTTTAGGATTTCTAGAAACTCCTTACAGAAAAGTAGTAGAAGGTAAAGTTACTCGAAGAATCGAATATCTTACCGCTGATTTAGAGGAAGATAAAGTCATCGCTCAGGCCAACGTTCCTTTGGAAGAAGACGGAAATTTCGCCGAGAAAGATGTGTATTGCCGCTTTAAGGGAGATTTTCCTAAGTTGCCTCCGAAAAAAGTGGATTATATGGATGTTTCGCCGAAGCAATTGGTTTCAGTTGCCGCTGCCCTGATTCCATTTTTAGAGCACGATGATGCTAACAGAGCTCTTATGGGTTCCAACATGCAGAGGCAGGCAGTACCTTTAATGAATACTGAAGCTCCCCTTATCGGAACTGGCATAGAGAAGAAAGTCGCGATTGATTCCGGAGCAGTTATTGTAGCTGATACTGCGGGGAAAGTTACCTCAGTGGACGCCAAGCATGTAGCAATCGGAAAGAAAGTTTATCATCTAAATAAATTTATCAGAACTAATGCCGATACTTGTATTAATCAGAAGCCGATTGTCAAATTAGGCCAGCATGTTGAGAAGGGCGATGTCATAGCCGATGGCATAGGCACTAAGAATGGAGAGCTCGCTCTAGGAAGAAATCTTCTGGTCGCATTCATGCCTTGGAGAGGATATAATTTTGAGGATGCCATCCTCATGAGCGAAAAGGTTGCCAAGGAAGATATGTATACCTCAATACATGTTGAGCGTTTCGAAGTAGAAGCCAGAGAAACTAGGTTAGGTAACGAAGAAATAACTAGAGACATCCCTAATATAGGAGAGGATGCATTAAAAGACCTCGATGAAGACGGTATCGTTCGCATCGGAGCTGAAGTTAAATCGGGCGACATATTAGTTGGAAAAGTCACTCCTAAGACCGAAAAAGAGCTTTCTCCCGAAGAAAGGCTCCTTAGAGCAATATTCGGAGAGAAGGCGGCTGATATCAGAGATACTTCTCTTGCGGTTCCGCCCGGAGTCGAAGGCGTAGTCGTAAGTGTTGAGGTGTTCCAGAGAAAAGAAAAAGGACGCAAGACCAAGGAAGAAAAGAAGGTCGAGCTTGAAAAGATAGATGAAATAAAAAAGCACTACAAACAGGAAATCCAGTTTCTTATCGAAGAAAAATATTCACGATTAGCTAAGCTTTTAGGCGTTGACAGGAAGAAAGTCGATAAGATGGACCTGAATTCTAATGAAGATGCCAGGCAAATTGTCAATTTCTACGAAGAAAGAGTTAGGGAGCTCGCCGAAGAAGAAGAGCAAGAGATTGAAAGGGCAAAGCGTGGCGATGAATTACCAGCCGGAGTTATAAAAAGAATAGTAGTGCATATTGCCACCAAGAGGAGACTCGCAGAAGGCGACAAGATAGCCGGCCGTCACGGAAATAAAGGAGTCGTGGCCAAGATATTACCGGAAGAAGATATGCCTTTTATGCCCGATGGCACCCCGGTTGAGATAGTACTTAATCCATTAGGCGTTCCTTCTCGTATGAATGTCGGTCAGATTCTGGAAATGCATTTAGGTTGGGCAGCGCATGCTTTAGGGTTTAGTATCGCTTCTCCGGTTTTTGACGGAGCCAGTGAAAAAGAGATAAAAGAGATGCTTGAAAAAGCAAATTTACCTTTAGACGGGAAAATCCAGCTTTATGATGGTTTTAGCGGCGAGCCTTTCGATGAGAAGGTTGCCGTCGGTTATATTTATATGATGAAACTCATCCATTTAGTCGATGAAAAGATTCATGCCCGTTCCATAGGCCCTTATTCTTTAGTTACACAACAGCCTTTAGGCGGTAAAGCCCATTTCGGAGGACAGCGTTTCGGCGAAATGGAAGTCTGGGCTTTGGAAGCATACGGAGCGGCTTTTAGTTTGCAGGAAATGCTCACTGTAAAAAGCGACGATGTCGCCGGAAGAAGTAGGATTTACGAGACTATTGTTAAAGGGGAACAGAGGTTGCATACCGGTACCCCTGAGTCTTTTAATGTTTTAATAAAAGAATTACAAGGACTAGGTCTTGATGTTAGAACTGAAAGAGCAAAGCAATAAATTTAAAGAAGAAATTGCCAAATTCGATAATCTCTCGATAGGCATTGCTTCTCCTCAGACTATACGTTCATGGTCTAAGGGCGAAGTCAAAAAGGCAGAGACCCTTAATTACAGGACATTGAAGCCGGAAAAAGACGGTCTGTTCTGCGAAAAAATATTCGGTCCGGTAAGAGACTGGGAATGTAACTGCGGAAAATACAAAGGCGCAAAATTCAAAGGTATTACCTGCGATCGTTGCGGTGTTGAAATTACGCGTTCTGTGGTTAGAAGAGAAAGAATGGGGCATATCGATTTGGCATGTCCGGTGACCCATATATGGTTTTTTAAAGCTGTGCCATCTAGATTGTCAGCGCTTATTCAAATAGGTCTTAGGGATTTAGAGAAGATTATTTATTACGAGGAATACGTGGTTGTTGATCCCGGAGACACAAACTTAAAAAAGAAAGAACTTCTCTCGGAAGAGAAGTATCAGGAATGCCTTTCGAAATACGGCCAGAGCTTTAAGGCCAAGACGGGAGCAGAGGCGGTCTTGGAACTATTGAAAGAGATAGATCTTAATTCTCTGAGCAAGAAGTTGAGAAAAGAATTGGATGCGCTTGATCCTCATCAACCCAGCGCGCGTCGATTGGCGAAAATCTTGAAGATGATTGAGGATTTCAGAAAATCTGGCAATAAACCCGAATATATGGTTTTAGAGGTCTTGCCGGTAATCCCTCCGGATTTAAGACCTTTGGTGCCTCTCGACGGTGGAAGATTCGCAACTTCAGATTTGAATGATTTGTATCGTAGGGTTATTAATAGAAACAACCGCCTGAAGAAATTGCTGGAATTAAATGCTCCGGAAATTATTGTGCGCAACGAAAAAAGAATGCTTCAGGAAGCAGTGGACGCGCTTATGGATAACGGCCGTCACGGCAGGCCGGTAATCGGTGCCAATAATAGGCCGCTAAAATCATTATCAGACATGCTTAAAGGCAAACAAGGCCGTTTCAGGCAGAATCTTTTGGGAAAGCGCGTTGATTATTCTGGACGTTCCGTCATTGTCGTCGGGCCTGATTTAAAACTTAATGAATGCGGTCTTCCTAAGAGAATGGCATTGGAATTATTTGAGCCGTTTATTATCAGAAAATTAAGAGAAAAAGGTTTTGTGCATACGATTAAAGGCGCCAAGAGAATGGTGGAGCGCGCCAAGATAGAAGTCTGGGATATATTGGATAGCGTAATCCGCGACCATCCTATTTTACTTAACCGCGCGCCGACATTACATAGATTAAGCATCCAGGCATTTCAGCCGGTTTTAATCGAAGGCAAGGCAATCAAGATCCATCCTTTAGTTTGTACCGCCTTTAACGCCGACTTCGATGGCGACCAAATGGCGGCACATGTTCCATTATCGCTTGAGTCTCAGCTAGAAGCGCGTCTTTTGATGCTTTCAATAAACAATATTTTCTCCCCTGCAGATGGCAGGCCGATAGTCTCTCCAACTCAGGATATAATTTTGGGTTGTTCCTATATTAGTAAGGAGAAAATCGGGGCAAGAGGCGAAGGAATGACTTTTTCAAATCCCGAAGAAGTCATAGTTGCTTATAATGACAAGATCGTGGAATTGCATTCTAAGATAAAATTGAGAATAACCGGCGAAGTCTGGAAGGATAAAACAATCGAGGCAGAAGTAATCTCCGAAGAACCAAGGCCAAAGACAAAAATCATCGATACTACCGTAGGAAGAGTTATGTTTAACCTGCTTCTTCCCGAGAGTTTCGGTTATGTCAACGAGACCTTAGATAAAAAGAAGGTCGGAGATGTTGTTTCCGATTGCTATAAACGTTTCGGACACGCCAGCGCAATAAAATTATTGGACGATATTAAACGTTTGGGCTTTGAACAGGCAACATTGGCCGGCATCACTATAAGCGTTGATGACCTGGAAGTCCCCAAAGATAAAGATAAACTTTTAGGCGAGACCAAAGAATTAATTGGTAAGGTTGAAGATCAGTATCGTAAAGGTGCCATTACCGAAAGAGAAAGATACAATAAGGTAATTGATATCTGGACCAATACGACTGAAAGAATTTCAGATTTGGTATTTAAAGAAATGGATCCATTCAATCCGATTTTCATGATGGCCGATTCAGGCGCCAGAGGTTCAAAATTGCAGATTCGTCAGTTAGCCGGTATGAGAGGCCTTATGGCCAAGCCGTCAGGTGATATCATCGAAAGCCCGATTACGGCAAATTTCCGCGAAGGCTTAACGGTGCTAGAATATTTTATTTCTACTCACGGAGCCCGTAAAGGTCTTGCCGATACCGCTCTAAAAACCGCAGACGCAGGTTATCTGACAAGACGCTTGGTTGATGTTGCCCAGGAATTAATTATTTCCGAGGAGGATTGCGGCACTCTGAATGGGATTACCGTTTCGGCAATCATCGAGGGCGATGAGGTGGTAGTAAGTCTTAAAGAGAGAATAATCGGCCGCGTAGCCTTGGATAATATCGTTGATGTTATAACTGATGAATTGATTGTTGAGTCCGGCGAAGAGATCACCGAGGAAAAAGCTGATATTATTGAGAAGCTCGGCATGGAGAAGATTAGAATCAGAAGCGTTCTTACTTGCGAATCAGAGCGTGGCGTTTGTATTAAATGTTATGGCAGAAACTTAGCTATGCAGAAGTTGGCAGAGATTGGCGATGCTGTTGGTATTATTGCCGCACAGAGTATTGGTGAGCCTGGAACTCAGCTTACCATGAGAACATTCCACATCGGTGGTACGGCGTCAAGGGCAATTGAACAGTCATTCTATCGCGCTAAGAATAAAGGAAAACTTAAATTCCATAATCTGAGAACAGTTGAAAGAAAAAATGAATTTGTAGTATTGAACCGTAACGGATCTTTGAGCATTAACGATGACCAAGGAAGAGAATTGGAAAGATATCCTGTTCCGCAAGGCTCAGTTATCGCTGGAGCGGAAGATTCAGTCGTGCCTAAAGGTGCAGTTTTTGTTCATTGGGATCCTTATACTTCGCCGATTCTTACCGAAGTTGCCGGAAGCGTCCGATATGAAGATTTAAAAGAAGGCGTGACGGTTAGAGAAGAAGTTAACACTGTTACCGGTGTCGCGGAAAGAATTGTTGTTGAACATAAGCAGGAATATCATCCGCAGATTATTATCACTGACCAGAAAAAAGAAGTGTTGGGTATATATCCTATTCCGGTTGGCGCACATATTCTAGTAAAAGACGGAGAAAAAGCAGAAGCCGGCGAGCTTATCGCTAAGATCCCACGATTGGTTTCAAAGACCAGAGATATCACCGGCGGTTTACCTCGAGTAGCTGAATTGTTTGAGGCAAGGCGTCCGAAGGACCCTGCAGTCATCAGCGAAATCGACGGTTTTGTTGAGTTCAGCGAGTCAAAAAAAGGCCAAAGGCAGATTGTTGTAAGAAGCTCAACTGGTATGAAACGCGAATATGTTATTCCGCACGGAAAACATCCTAATGTTTATAAGGGAGATCGCGTAACGGCAGGACAGCAGCTTACTGACGGACCTGTGGTCCTGCAGGAAATCTTAAGAGTTTGCGGCGATAAAGTTTTGCAGGAGTATTTAGTCAATGAAGTCCAGGAAGTTTACCGTCTGCAAGGTGTGCGTATCAACGACAAACATATTGAATTAATAATCCGCCAGATGCTTAAGAAGGTTAGAATTGAAGAGCCCGGCGATACAGATTTCTTAATCGGTCAACAGTTAGATAAGATAGATTTCCAGAAAGAAAACCAGCGAGTAATCAAAAAAGGCGGCAAGCCCGCTTCGGCTACTCCTTTATTATTAGGAATTACTAAGGTTTCATTGACTACAGAGAGTTTTATTTCTGCTGCTAGTTTCCAAGAAACAACCAGAGTTTTAACTGAGGCAGCAGCGGGCGGCAAAGTAGACGAATTAAAGGGATTAAAAGAAAACGTAATAGTGGGGCACCTTATTCCCGCAGGTACGGGATTTGATGTGCACCAAAAAATAGAAATGGTGAAATATGCCGACGATATCACAGTTGATAAGACAGGGCAGACAAGCGAAGAAAAAGAAGGGTAAATCCCCGGCATTAAAGGGTTGCCCTCAAAGACGCGGCGTTTGTGTTCAGGTAAGAACGATGACACCAAAGAAGCCGAACTCCGCACTTCGCAAGATCGCAAGGGTAAGACTTACGACACATATTGAAGTAACTTCTTATATACCAGGAGAAGGCCATAACCTTCAGGAGCATTCGATAGTTTTAGTAAGAGGCGGAAGAGTCAAGGATTTGCCCGGTGTCAGGTATCATATCGTAAGAGGCACTTTGGATACGGCAGGGGTAGAAAATAGAAAGAAATCCCGCTCAA
>ENA-UOWG01001096-UOWG01001096.1-activated-sludge-metagenome-genome-assembly--contig:-NODE-1096-length-29318-cov-11.081502_pt1 | contig 29318 bp, 25 predicted proteins | sample MGYA00238147_ERZ761563 | MGnify/ENA primary metagenome ERZ761563 (study PRJEB28884, sample SAMN05720216) | anaerobic digester metagenome | isolation source: active sludge of municipal... | reverse complement strand
ACGCCAAGCGCGTGATGTTCGGCATCTGGAGCTTCCTGCGCCAGTTCATGTACACCAAGTTCGTGGTCGTCACCGACGACGACGTGGACGTGCGCGACTGGAAGGAGGTGGTCTGGGCGATCACCACGCGCATGGATCCGGTGCGCGACACCGTGCTGGTGCCGCACACGCCGATCGACTACCTCGACTTCGCGTCGCCGGTCAGCGGGCTGGGGGGCAAGCTCGGCTTCGACGCCACCAACAAGTGGCCGGGCGAGACCGCGCGCGAATGGGGCCGGCCGATCGCGATGGAGCGCGCGGTGCTCGACCGCGTCGATGCGCTGGTGCAGCGGCTGCTGCCGGGCTGAGGGCGGCCGGCCTGCGCCGGGCCGCTTGCCCCTTGGGTCTGCCCTGGATCAAGACTCGGCCGGAACCCGACTTCGGGGGGTGGTCGAAGGCTTGCCTGCCGCCGCCGATTGGCTTAGATTGGCAGCGCCTGCTTGCAGGCAACACCGATGGCGCAGTCCCTGCGCCTAAAGGGGCCCCGGACCTGATTCCTCTGGAGCCCCGGCGGCGGTCTCACCGCCAGCCCCTTCCGGCTGCAAGGCCGGAAGGGGTTTCGCATTTCTGGGGCGGCTGTCGTGCCGGTTGGGCGCGCCCGAATGTGAACTTTCCCGGTGGATCCTGTCGGCGCGTGCCGCTGGTGCGTCCCACTGGTGCGTCGCACTCGTGCTGCCGCCGGCGCGTGCCGCCGCATCAGGCGCCGGCCAGCAGCCCCAGGTATTCGTGCAGCGCCAGGTTGGTCTTGCGCATGCCGGCGGCGCTCGGCAGCCAGCGCAGCACGCCGCGCACGTCGTCGTCGGCCAGCCCCATCGGCGCGGGCACCAGCGCGATGCCGGCGCCGCGGCGCTGCACCGCCTGCTCGAAGGCGCGCAGGCTGCGGCGCATGTGGAAGCCGTGGGTCACGAGCACGATGCGCTTCACGCCGGCCGCCTGCAGCAGCGCCACGCTGCGTTCGGCGTTCTCGCGCGTGTCGCGCGATTCGCCCTCGGCCCAGCGCAGCGGCCGGCCGAAATCGCGCGTCGCGGCCAGCGCCGCCGCGTCGGCTTCGGTCGGGCCGTCGGTGCCGGCGTGGCCGATGCCGCCGCTGTAGGCCACCGGCCAGCCGGTCTCGCGCCCGAGCCAGATCCCGTAGCGCAAGCGCTCGGCGGCCATGGGGCCCGGGTTCGGCCCGCCGTATTCCGGTGCGTAGGCTTCGCGGCCCGAGCCGAGCACGACGATCGCGCCGGGCCCGCTGCGGCGCAGCGCCTGGATGTCCTGCGCGCTCAGCGCCTGGTGCGGCGCCGTCAGCCGGCGCTGCAGCATCTGGCCGACACCGGTGGTGCTGCACAGCCAGATGCCGGCGGCGCCGAGCAGCAGGCAGCTCCACTGCCAGGCCGGCCGGCGGCGCAAGACCCAGCCGCCGCCGAGCATCAGCGCCAGCCACGGCACCGGCGGCAGCAGCAGCGCGGTCGCGACCGGTTTGAGCGCGAGCAGGTCGAAGTGGGTCAGCCAGTCGTTCAGCACGGGTCAGCGAGGGTGCCGTCACGCGCGTGCGCCGCGCATGCGGGCCGGATGGCGGCGCGCTAGTGCAGTGTTCCACTCTGTGCAGCACTCAAGAAAACCGATGGATTTGTCGTCCTGGCTAGGCGCAAACCGCAGCGATGCCCAGTGGCATCGCGAGGATTGGCAACGACGCCAGGGCGGCAAAGGCGCGGTTTCATGTGCTGCATAGCGTGGAACACTGCACTAGCATTGTGCCGCCCGGCTGCTGCGGAGCCTCCCGCGCCTGCAGCGGCCGCCGCACCAACCCCCGGCAACCTGCGACCGTCCGATCATGACATCCGACCCCGTTGCCGGTACCGCCCCTGCACCCACGCGCCGGCGCTGGCTGCGCTGGGTGGCGGTGCTGCTGGGGGTGCTGGTCGCGCTGACGCTGTTCGCGTGGCTGGCGCTGCCGCCGCTGCTGAAGCCGCAGATCGAGCAGCGGGCGTCGGCCGAACTCGGCCGGCCGGTGCGGATCGGCGAGCTGAGCTTCGAGCCCTGGGCCTTGCGGCTGGGCGTCTCAGACTTGTCGATCGGCCCCGCGGCGGGCGCGGCCGATACCGAGCCGCTGCTGCAGGTCCGGCGCATCGTGATGGACCTGAGCGCGCGCTCGCTGCTGCGGCTGGCGCCGGTGATCGAATCGCTCGACATCGAAGGCCCGAAGCTGCGCCTGGCGCGGCTGGGCGAAGGCCGCTACGACATCGACGACTTGATCCGGCGCTTCGCCGACCGGCCGCAGCCGGCGCAGCCGGCGAAGCCGCAGCACTTCGCGCTGTTCAACCTGCGCATCAGCGACGGTGCGCTGCGTTTCGACGACCAGCCGGTGGCGCGCGTGCACGATCTGCACGGCTTGCGGTTCGAGCTGCCCTTCCTGTCGAACCTGCCCGACAGGCTCGAAGTCAAGGTGGAGCCGCGGCTCGGCTTCGTGCTCGACGACGCCCCCTTCGAGATCAAAGGCCGGAGCACGCCGTTCGCGCAGGGCCGGGCATCCCAGTTCGACATCCGCTTCGATCGTCTCGAACTGGGCCCGATGTGGGCCTACCTGCCCGACGCGCTGCCGGTGCGTCCCGAGGGCGGGGTGCTGGACAGCGACCTGGTGCTCGGCTTCGAGCAGCACGACGATCAGCCGCCGCGGCTGCGCTTGGCCGGCACGGTCGCGCTGCACGACCTGGGCGTGCGCGAGCGCGGCGGTGCGCCGTTGCTGGGCTGGCAGAGCCTGCGCGTGCACATGGCCGACGTGCAGCCGCTGCAGCGCCATGTCGGGCTCGAGAAGGTGCAGATCGCAGGGCTGCAGCTGCAGCTGGCGCGCGAGCCCGACGGCCGGCTGAACCTTCAGCGCCTGGCGGCCGCGGGCCATGCACACGCGGCCGCGGCGCCGGCGGCGGCGAGCGCGCCGATCCAGGCGGCATCGGCGCCGGCAGCGGCATCGGCAACCGCACCGGCAACCGCACCGGCAACCGCACCGGCAACCGCACCGGCACCGGCATCGGCATCGGCATCGGCATCGGCATCGGCCGGCGCGCCGCCCGGCGGCGGCTGGACCGTGCTGCTCGGGTCCTTCGAGCTGGACGGCGCGCGCGTCGATTGGCGCGACCAGACGCTGCAGCCGGCGGCAGAGCTGCGCATCGAGCCGCTGGGCCTGCGCATGGCCGACCTGCGCTGGCCGGCCGACGCCGACGCGACGCTGCAACTCGATGCGCGCGTCCAGGCAGCCGGCGGCCAGCCGGCAGCGGCGCTGCACGCCGAAGGCAAGGGCAGCGACCGCAGCGCGCAGCTGGCGTGGAAGCTCGCCGACGTCGACCTGGCCGCGGCTGCGCCGTACCTGCGCGACCGGCTGCGCCCGGGCCTGAGCGGCCGTGCTGCGGCCGAGGGCAGCGTGGCCTGGGCCGGCGGCGGCGCCCCCAAGCTTGTCGTCGGCGTGGCTCGGCTGCAGCTCGACGACCTGAAGCTGAGCGAGCCCGCCGCCGCCGGCAAGCGGGCTGCGCCGGCAGCGCCGGTGCTGCAACTGCCGCGGCTCGAACTCGCCGGTGTCGAGGCCGACCTGTATCGCGAGCGCGTCACGGCCGATTCGCTGCAACTGACCCGGCCGGCAGCCGAGTTGCGGCGCGGCGCCGACGGTCGGCTCGACGCGCAGGATTGGTGGATCGAGCCGGCCGCTTCGAACACGGCCGCAAGGCCTGCAAGCGCCGAGCCGCCCGCCCGGGCCGCGACCGCCGAGCCGCCTGCCTCGGCCTCGGCCGCTGGCGCGCCTGCCGCTGGCGCGCCTGCCGCCGGCGGCTGGCGCGGCGAGCTGAAGCAGTTGCGCGTCGACGGCGCCCGGGTGCGGTTGAACGATGCGGCGCTGCCGGCTTCGCCGCTGCAGCTGGCGGCGGTGCAGTTGCGCGCGTCAGGGCTGGCGTGGCCGATCGACGGCAGCGCGTCGGCGGGCTGGCCGCTGGAACTGGCGGCGCAATTCAGCCATGCCGGCAGCCGCACGCCGGCGCGGCTGGACTGGAACGGCCGCATCGGCGCGCAGCCGCTGCTGGCGCGCGGCCGGCTGCTGGTGGAGCGGCTGCCGGTGCACGTGTTCACGCCCTTGTTCGCGGCGCAGATGCCGGTGGTGATCCGGCGGCTGGAAGCGGGCTTTCGCGGCGAGGTCGACCTGCGCCGGCAGGGCGACGACTGGGTCGGCCAGCTGCGCGGCGATGCGCTGCTGGCCGACATGCGCCTGGGCCTGGCCGGCGCGCCGGCTGCCGCGCCGGCCGCCAAGCCGGCCGCCGCACCGGCTGCCACACTGGCCGCCGCACCGGCTGCCGCCGCACCGGCTGCCGCCGATACGCAGGACCCGAATCAGGATCTGGTCAGCTGGAACGCGGTGGCGGCGAACGGGCTGGACTTGCGCCTGGCGCCGCCGGCCAAGCCGCTGCTGCAGATCGACACGCTGCGCATCGACGACTACGCATCGCGCGTGGTGGTCACCCCGGACGGCAGGCTCAACCTGCAGACCGCGGCCGCTGCGCCGGGCGCGACCGCTGCGGCTGCGCCGGGCGCGACCGCTGCGGCTGCGGCCAACGCGGCTTCGGCGCCCGCGGCCGCCGCGGCTTCGGCGCCGCCGGCGGTTGCCGCGCCGGTGACCGCGCTCAGCGGCCTGCCGATCGACTTCGTGATCGGCTCGACCACGTTCAGCAACGCCCAGGTCGATTTCCACGACTTCTTCATCCGGCCCAACTACAGCGCCGAGCTCAGCGAGCTCGACGGCACGGTCGGCCGGCTCGACAGCCGCAGCCGCGACGCGGCGACGCTGCAGGTCAAGGGCCGTGTCGCCGGCACCGGGCTGTTGCAGATCGAAGGCTCGGTCAACCCGGTGGTGCGCCCGCCGGTGCTGGACCTGAAGGCGAGCGCCACCGACATCGAGCTGCCCGGCCTGTCGCCGTACAGCGCCAAGTACGCCGGCTATCCGATCGAGCGCGGCAAGCTCAGCGCCACCGTCGCGTACAAGGTCGGTGCCGACGGCAAGCTCGACGCGAGCAACCGCATCGTGATCGACCAGCTGACCTTTGGCCCGTGGAGCGACAGCCCGAGCGCGACCAAGCTGCCGGTCAAGCTCGCCGTGGCGCTGCTGCAGGACGCCAACGGCGTGATCGATCTCGACATCCCGGTCAGCGGCTCGATCGACGACCCGAAGTTCAGCGTCGGCGCGCTGATCTGGAAGGCGATCGTCAACCTGCTGACCCGGGCGGTGACGTCGCCGTTCTCGCTGCTGGGCGGCGGCGGCAAGGACCTGAGCGTGGTGCCCTTCGAGCCCGGCACCGCGCAGTTCGCCGCCGGCGGCGCGGCGGTGATCGATTCGGTCGCCAAGGCGATGGCCGAGCGGCCGAAGCTGCGGCTGACGATCGCCGGCGAAGCCGACTACGCGCGCGAACGCGAAGCGATGCAGCGCGCCGCGCTCGAGCAGCGGCTGCGCGACGAGCAGCGGCGCGAGCGCGCGCGCGGCTCGCTGGGCAGCAGCACCGCGGATGCCGACGCGCCGCTGCCGCCGCTGGGCGCCGACGAGCGCGCGCGGCTGCTGGCGCGCGTCTACGACGACACCAAGCTGCCCGACAAGCCGCGCAACCTGATCGGCATGGCCAAGCGCATCCCGCCGGCGCAGATGGAATCGATGCTGGCCGCCGCGATGCCGGTGGACGAAGCGGCGGCGCACACGCTCGCGCAACTGCGCGGCCGCAGCGTGCGCGATGCACTGCTGGCCAAGGGCCTGCCCGGCTCGCGCCTGTTCCTGGCCGATGCCAAGGGCGCGACGAGGGACGATGCGAAGGCCGATCTGAAGGCCGACGCGAAGGCGGACGAGAAGGCCGGCGGCGCGTCCGCGGACCAAGGCGGCGCCGGCGCGTGGACGCCGCGCGCGCGCCTGACGCTGGCGGTGGAGTAGCGCCGCGGCGTGTCGGGCGCGACAGCGGAAAAGAGGGGGGCGGAACATGGCGCACGAGGCGATCACCCTGGCCGGCGGCTGCTTCTGGTGCACGGAAGCGGTGTTCGAGCAGGTCGAGGGCGTGCTCGCGGTCGAGTCGGGCTACAGCAACGGCCACACGCCGTCGCCGAGCTACGAGCAGGTGTGCAGCGGCCGCACCGGCCACGCCGAGGTGGTGCGCGTCGAATTCGACCCCGCGCGCATCGGGCTGCGCGACGTGCTCGAGATCTTCTTCGCCACCCACGACCCGACCACGCTCAACCGCCAGGGCGGCGACATCGGCACGCAGTACCGCTCGGGCATCTACCTGCACGACGAGGCGCAGCGCGCGGTGGCCCAATCGGTGCACGACGAGGCCAACGCCGCGCACCGCGGCCGCGTGGTCACCGAGATCGAGCCGCTGCACGACTACACGCGTGCCGAGGACTACCACCAGCACTACTTCGCGCGCCATCCGGGGCAGGGCTACTGCGACGCGGTGATCGCGCCCAAGCTCGACAAGTTCCGCCGTACCTTCAAGGCCCGGCTGCGCGGCTGAACAAGGGGCCGCGGCCGGCCCGGCCTTCAGGGCGCGAGGCGCTCGCGCAGCCAGCCTGTGCCGTCGCGGCGGTAGCGCAGCCGGTCGTGCAGCCGGCTCTTGCGCCCCTGCCAGAACTCCCAGGTGTCGGGGTCGAGCCGGTAGCCGCCCCAGTGCGGCGGCCGCGGCGGGTGCAGCCCGTACTTCAGGCCGAAGCGCCCGGCATTGGCCACCAGCACCGCGCGCGACGCAATCACCTCGCTCTGCGGCGACGCCCAGGCGCCGATGCGCGAATCGAGCGGTCGGCTGGCGTAGTAGGCGTCGGACAGCTCGGGTTCGACGCGCGCGACCCGGCCCTCGATGCGCACCACGCGCTCGAGCTCGACCCAGTGGAACTGCAGCGCCGCCTGCGCGTGGGCCTCGAGTTCGCGCCCCTTGCGGCTTTCGTAGTTGCTGTACCAGACCAGGCCGCGTGCGTCGTAGCCCTTGAGCAGCACGATGCGCGTGGACGGCCGGCCGCCTTCGCCGACCGTGGCCAGCGTCATCGCCGTCGGCTCGGGCAGTTGCGCGTCGAGCGCCTGGTGCATCCAGCGCGCGAACTGCTGCAGCGGTTCGGATTCAGCTGCGCTCTCGTCGAGCGCGTCGCGCTCGTAGCTCTTGCGCAGGTCGGCGAGATTCGGCTTCATCGGTGGGCGGCAGGCAGGCGGCAGCGCGGCCGCAGTATGCCGCGCGCCGGCGTTGCGCATCTTTGCGTAGGTGCTAGGCCCTAAGTGAAGCTCCCAGTACCCGCCGGCCACGCTGTCGCGCGATCCTTCGCGCTTCGCTGCGGCCGCGGGTGCGGCCGCCAACCGAAGACAGGCAGGGCAGGGCCATGCAGAGCCGTCCGACCGTGGTCGTCCTGGCTGCCGGCAGGGGCAGCCGCTTCAAGGGTGACGTCCACAAGCTGCAGCAGCAGTTCGAAGGGACGACCGTGCTCGGCAGCACCGTGCGCCACGCGATCGCCAGCCACCTGCCGGTGGTGGTGGTCACCACCGAGCAACTGGCCGGCGCCGCCGGGCGCCTGGTGGCTGCGCGCGACGTGGTCGTGGTGCCGCAGACCGCGGGCGGCTACGGCATGGGCCATTCGATCGCGGCGGGCGTCGCGGCGCGCGCCGATGCGCCGGGTTGGCTGCTGCTGCCGGGCGACATGCCGCTGGTGCAGCCGGCCACGCTGCTGGCGGTGGCCGCCGCGCTCGAGCACCATGCGATCGCCTATGCGCAGTACCGCGGCCGGCGCGGGCACCCGGTGGGTTTCGGCGCCGAGCTGTATTCCGAACTGATCCGGCTCGAGGGCGACCAGGGCGCGCGGCGCATCGTCGCGCGCTATCCGGCGGTGGGCGTCGATGTCGAAGATGCCGGCGTGCTGGTCGATGTCGATACCGAGGCCGATCTGGCGGCGCTGCGCGCGCCCGACGCGCAGCCGCCGCGCCCGGACAGCCGCACCTGAGCGCTTCGCGCTTGGCGGGTCAGCGCGGCGCCGGCGCGGTCAGAGCAGGCCATGCGCCTGCGCCAGCCGCATCAACCGCTGCACCTCGCGGTCGTGCACGCCGCGCTCGCGCAAGGCCTGCGCGGTGGCCGCCAAGTATTGCAGCGTCGTGCCGTAGCGGCCGCTGGCGTGGCGCAGGATGTGCAGCATCTGCTCGTCGGGGATGCGGCCCATGTAGGCTTCGCTGCGCCGGCCGAGCGTGAAGGCCAGCGCGTGCACCGTGCCTTGCGGCGTGGCCGCCGGCAGCCAGCGCGGGTCGTACACGCCGGTGGGCATCTCGCGCGCCCACAACTGCTCGAGCTCGGCGTCGGCGGTTTCGCGCCGCAGCCGGAACACCACGCCGCGGCAGGCGCCGCCGGGCATCAGCGCGAACACCAGCCCGGGCTGCTGCGGCGTGCCGCGGTTGACGCGCGAGCGCATGCGCAGCGCGCGGTGCCAGCCGTGCACCCGCGCGCTGCGGTGCTCGACGGCATCGAACTCCTGGCGCCAGATCAGCGACGCATAGCCGAAGACCCACAGGTCGCCGTGGCCGTGCAGCTGCGCACGCGTGCGCGCGAGCAGCGCGGCCGGGTCGCGGCCGGGCAGCGGCGGCGGCATCAAGGCGGGGGCGGCGTCGTACACCGGATCGGGTCTCGAATTGGGGATCGGCGGGCAGCCGCCGCGCCGCTATCATCGCGCGCCCTGAACAGCCCTATCCGAGAGGATTTCACGATGATCGCAATTACCCGCCTGGCCGCCGCCGTGGCGCTGACCGTGGGCATCGCCGCCCACGCCCAAACCCAGCCCGCCGTGGCGGCGGCCGGTGCGCTCAAGGCGCGCGCCACGGTCGAAGCCATCGACCAGGCCACGCGCATGGTCACGCTGCGCGCCGAGAACGGCGAGACCGTGACCTTCAAGGCCGGCCCGGAGATCAAGAACCTCGCGCAGGTGAAGCAGGGCGACGTGGTCACGATGGAATACGTGCGCGCGGTCGCGCTCGAACTGCAGCCGGGCGGCAGCGGCATCGCGAGCCGGGTGGAAAGCTCGGCCTCGGGCGCGGCCAAGCCGGGCGAGCGGCCGGCCGGCGTGGTGACCGACAAGGTCGTGATCACCGCGCCGGTGCGCTCGGTCGACACGGCCAACCGCACGGTCACCGTGATGGCGCCGAACAACCGGATGCTGACGCTGGACGTGCGCGACCCGGCCGTGCTGGCCCAGGTGAAGGTGGGCGACACGGTGCGCGCCACCTATTCCGAGGCGCTGCTGATTTCGGTGGCGCCGCCGGCCAAGTAGCGGCCGGGCGGCGATCGCCTCGGCGCAGCCGGGGGCGCCCGGTTGCGATGCGCACACGACGGCCCTGCCTGCGCAGGGCCGTCGCGCTTTCAGCCCGCTCAGCCCGCGCTGCGCAGGTCGAAGCGCAGCGCGATCACGCCGCGGCTCGCGTGCCGGGTCAGCGGCAGGCCGCAGCGTTCGAATACGGCCAGCATCGGCGCGTTGCCCGCCAGCACCTCGGCGGTCAGCACCTGCAGGCCGTGGGTGCGCGCGATGCCGATCAGCAGGCGCAGCAGCGTGCCCGCCAGGCCGCGGCCCTGCCAGTCTTCTTCCACCGTGAAGGCCATCTCCGCTTCGCGCGGCGGCGTGCCGCTCGCGGCGTCGACGACGTAGCTGCCCGCGCCGATCACGGTCTCGTCGCCGTCGCTGCCGATCGTGGCCAGCAGGATCGTGCGCTGCTCGAAGTCGTTGGCATCGAGCTGGCGCAATTCGGTGTCGGTCAGCCGCTTGCGCCAGCCGAAGAAGCGGGTGTAGATCGTCTGCGGCTCGAGCTGGTCGAAGAAGCGCTGCAGCCGTTCGCGGTCGTCGCCGCGCGCGGCGCGGATGCGCACCGGCGTGCCGTCGCGCAGCCGGGCCGTCTGCTCGAACCCGGGGCCCGCGCTGCCGCCGTTCACCACGTCTGCGGGATCACGCGGAACGGGTGCGCCGATTCGACGTAGCCGCCGCGCTTCTGGCGCTTGGGCAGTTCCGGCTTGTCGCGCGGCAGCTCTTCGTACGGGATCCGGCCCAGCAGGTGGCTGATGATGTTCAGGCGCACGTTGCGCTTGAGGTCCGACGGCGCCACCCACCAGGGTGCGTGTGCGCTGTCGGTCGCCGCGAACATCAGGTCGCGCGCGCGCGAATAGTCGTACCAGCGGCTGTAGGACTTCAGGTCCATCGGCGACAGCTTCCAGATCTTGCGCCCGTCCTCGAAGCGCGACTTCAGCCGCCGCGTCTGCTCCTCGGGGCTGACCTCGAGCCAGTATTTCAGCAGGATGATCCCGGAGTCGACCATCGCGCGCTCGACCAGCGGCACCCCCTTCAGGAACTGGTCGGCCTGCTCGTCGCTGCAAAAGCCCATCACGCGCTCGACGCCGGCGCGGTTGTACCAGCTGCGGTCGAAGATCACCACCTCGCCCGCCGCCGGCAGCAGCGGCAGGTAGCGCTGCACGTACATCTGCGTCTTCTCGCGGTCGCTCGGCGCGGGCAGCGCGATCACGCGGAACACGCGCGGGCTGACGCGCTCGGTGATCGCCTTGATCGTGCCGCCCTTGCCGGCGCCGTCGCGGCCCTCGAACACGATGCACACCTTCAGCCCCTTGGCCACCACCCATTCCTGCAGCTTGACCAGCTCGATGTGCAGCTTCTTCAGCGCCTTGTCGTAGGCCTTCCTCGACAAGGCCTGGTTCTGCGCGGGCTCGCCCGCAGGCGCCTGGCCCGCGGGCGCCGCGGCCGCCGGCGCCTCGGCTGCGGGTGCGTCGGTTGCGGGTGCGTCCGTTGCGCGTGCGTCGGCCGCAGGTGCGTCGGCCGCAGGTGCGTCGGCTGCCGATGCGGCGGCAGCTTCTTCGGCCCGGCGGCGCTTCTTGTCCTTCTTGCCCATCGTCATGGTCTCCGGTTGAAAGCGATTGCGAGGTTCGTCAGCGCGCAGCCACCGGAACAGCCGGCACGTCGTCGAACGAGCCGCCGAGCGCCAGGTGCAGGTTGATGCGCTGCGCGCGCTGCTCGGCCGCCACGCGCAGCTGCGCCGAGCGCGCCGACTCCAGCGCCAGCAGCTTGTGCTGGACGGTGCGCAGGTCGATGCTGCCGACACGGTACTGCACCTGCGCCAACTCGAGCGCACGCGCGCTGTCGCGCACCTGCGCGTCCAGCGCGTCGGCGCGGTCGGCGAGCGCGAACTCGGCGGCGAGCGCGTTCTCGACTTCGGCAAAGGCGCGCTGGCCGGCAGCGGCATACGCGGCGACCGCGGCCCTCTGTTCGGCGCTGCGGATCTCGACCTGCGCGCGCAGCGCGCCGCCCTGGTACAGCGGCGCGAGCAGGTTGGCGCCGAAACCCCAGGCCGGGTTGCTGCGGTCCTGCAGCACGAACAGGTCGCTCGAGATGCTGCTGCCGCCGGCCGTCAACGCGATGCGCGGCAGCATCGCCGCCTTGGCTTCGCCGACGCGGTTGAAGGCTGTGGCGACGCGGCGCTCGGCGGCGACCACGTCGGGCCGGCGCTCGAGCAACTGCGACGGCAAGCCCGCCGGCACCGGCGACGGCAGCGTGCCGAAACTCGTCGCCACCGTGGCCTCGGCTGCCGGGTAGCGCCCGGCCAGCAACTCGATCGCGCGCAGCGCGTTCTGCCGCGCCAGCTCGGCCTGGCGAAGCGCGTCGCGCAACGCGGCAACGTTGGCGCTCGCCTCCACCACCGCCAGCTCGTTGCCCGGGCCGACGCGCAGGCGCTCCTGCGCGAGTTGCTGGAGCTGCCCGGCCGAAGCGAGCATCTCCTTCAGCACCGCATGCTGCAAGCCGGCCTCGATCGCGATGAACCAGGCCTTGGCGACCATCGCCGCGAGCGACTGGCGCGCATACGCGTAGTCGGCGGCCGCCGCGTCGGCCTGCGCCTGCGCGGCCGCCTCGCCGTAGCGCAGCCGGCCCCAGACGTCGAGCTCGAGCTGCAGGTTCAGGAACACGCCGTTCAGCCCGCTGCTGCCGCTGCTCGCCTTGCCGCTCCACAGCCCGGCCAGGCTGATCGACGGCAGCAGCGCGGCGCCGGCCGCCTTGACGATGCCGCCGGCCTGCTCGACGCGCGCGGCGGCCGCCTGCAGATCGGCGTTGTGCGCGATCGCCTCGTTGACCAGCGCGGTCAATGCCGGGTCGCCGAAGGCCGAAAGCCAGCGGTCGGCCACCGGCTGCGGCGCGACCGCGCCGGCGGCAAAGCGCGCGGGCACCGCGGTGTGCGGCATCGCCTGCGCCTGCAGTTCCGGCTGCGACGGCGGGCTTTGCAGCGCGCAGCCGCCGAGCAGCGCCGCAAGGGCCAAGGGCAGGGCGGCGCGGCGCATGATCAATGCAGCTTGAGCACCAGGTAGTCGGTGATCGCGCCGACGCGCAGGATCACCATCCGGATGATGTGGATCGCCGCCAGGTGGTCGGTGTAGATCGCGCCCTGGCCCGAGGCGCCGGCGGCGAGGAACAGCTCGCGGTCCGCGCCCTCGACCTCGAGCTTGACCGGGAAGCGCCCCGGCGCCTGCGGGTACGCGCCGGTCTGCGGCAGCGTGCCCGACTGCACGAGCTGCCCCTGGCCCTGCGCCCACACGATCGAATCGACCTTGGCCTTGAGCACGCGGCCGGGGTGGGTGTTGAGCGCGAACTCGGCGTCGTCGCCGGGCTTGACCCAGACCAGCTCGTTCTGGCCGTACAGCGCGATCACCTGCAGCTCCTGCTCGACGAAGCTCATCGCCGGCGCCAGCGGCATCGACACCACGTACGAGCCGGGACGCAGCTGCACGTTGATCGCCCAGCCGTCGGCGGGTGCGTAGACCGAGGTCTGGTCCAGGTTCCACTGCGCGTTGGCGACATCGGCGCGCGCCGAATCGGCGTTGGCCTTGGTCGTCGCCAGCTGCGCCTTGGCGGCAGCGACGCTCGCCAGCTCGCCATCCACCCGTCCGGCGAGCTTGCTCGCGACCTGCGCCTCGCTGGCGGTGGCGGCGGCGAGCTGCGCCTCGAGGTCGGTGACGTTCGCCTCGGCCTGTTCCAGCGCGAAGCGGTCGCCGGCGCCGGTGGCCACCAGCTCGCGGTTCTGGCGCACGCGCAGGCGCGCCAGGTCCAGCCGCGGCTGCAGCGAGCGCACCTGCGCGCTCGCCTGGCGCAGCTGCTCCTGCAGCTGCTTGCCCGATGCCGACGCGTCGACCACGTTGGCCGACGCCTGCGCGAGCGCGGCTTCACTTGCCGCGAGCCGCGCCTTGGCGACGTTCAGGTCGTTCTGGTAGGGCGTCGGGTCGATGCGCAGCAGCAGTTGGCCCTTCTTCACCAGCCGGTTCGGCTCGACCGGCACCTCGACCACGCGGCCGCGCACCTGCGGCAGGATCTGCACCGTGTACTTGAACACGCGCACGTCGTTCGACGACGGCGCGACCACGTTCAGCGTCAGGATCAGCGCGGCCATCGCGACCACCGGAATGATCACGACGATGACCTGCGACGTCGTGGTCCACGGCAGCCACTTCAGCTTGATGAAGATCAGCCAGACGAAGAACGCGTAGATCGCGAGCAGCAGCGCTTCCATCAGGCGGAGCCCCCTGCCGCGGATGCGGGCGCTGCGCCTGCCGGCGCGGCAGCGATGCGCTCGCGCGCCGCGCGCAGCTCGGGCCCGAGCGCGCCGCGGGCAGCGATGCCGTCGAGTTCGTCGAGCAGGTGCTGCCGCTCGCGCGCGCCGACCTCGCCGGCTTCGGCGCGATCGGCCATGTGCACGAAGTAGTCGTCGTGCTTGTCGGTGCCCCAGGCCATGCGGTGCAGCGTCGGCTTGGTGTAGGCCCACAGCCAGGCGATCGGCCACAGCAGCCCGCCGAACACCAGCGACAGCAGGCACAGCACGTGGATGGCGTCGCGCTGCGGATGGTGGCGCTTGTGCGCGATCTTCTCGGGCATCACGTGCACGATCCAGAACAGCACGATGCCGGCGATCGGCATCACCACGATCACGAACCAGGCGACGCCCCAGGCCATCTTGTCCATCAGAGCCGGCGGCAGGAACGACGCGTGCGCGCCGGCGGGCGCCAGCAGCCAGGCAATAGCCGCCGCAGCGGCGATGCGGCGCCGGACGGCGTGGCGGCGGCGGGTGGGGCGGGTGTGCTGCATCGGAGTGGGGCGCCGGCGGCGATGATGCGCGGCGATTGTGCCAGTGGTCCCCCCCGCCGCGAGGGGCGCTGCGCGCGGCCGCGGCTCCCTAGAATGGCGGCTACCTTGAGGAGAAGCCGATGAAGGCGATCGCTGCGGGATGCTGGACGGTGTCGATGGCGATGGCGATGATGGCGTCGCCGCCGCTGCTCGCCCAGACGCCGCCGGCCGGCGCAACGGCGGCCGCCGCCAGCGCGCCGGCGCCCTTCAGCCAGGGCGAGCTCGAGGCGATGGTCGCGCCGATCGCGCTGTACCCCGACGCGCTGCTGTCGCAGATGCTGATGGCCTCGACCTATCCGCTGGACATCGTCGAAGCCGCGCGCTGGCGCAAGGCCAACCCGAACCTGAAGGACCAGGCGCTCCAGGACGCGCTGCAGAAGCAGCCCTGGGACGCGAGCGTGAAGTCGCTGACCGCGTTCCCCGACGTGCTCGACCGCATGAACCAGGATCTGGCCTGGACGCAGAAGCTCGGCGACGCCTTCCTCGGCCAGCAGAAGGAGCTGCTCGACGCGGTGCAGTCGCTGCGCCGCAAGGCCCAGGCCAGCGGCCACCTCGACAGCAACCAGCAGCAGGCGGTCCGGGTCGAGACGCAGGAAAGCAAGCAGGTCATCATCATCGAGCCGGCGAATCCGCAGGTGGTGTACGTGCCGACCTACCAGCCCACCGTGGTCTACGGCGGCTGGGGCTATCCGGCCTACCCGCCCTACTACCCGCCGTACTGGTACCCGCCGGTCGCCACCCCGCTGGTCAACGGCTTCTTCTGGGGCGTGGGCCTGGCCGCGGCCGGGGCGCTGTGGGGCAACGTGGGCTGGGGGCACGGCGACGTCAACATCAACGTCAACCGTTACAACAACTTCAACCGCACCAACATCAGCAACAAGAACTGGCAGCACGACACCAACCGGCGCGGCGCGGTGCCGTACCGCGACCAGGGCTCGCGCAGCCAGTACGCCGCGCGCGACCGCCAGGCCGAGCAGGCGCGCGACCAGTTCCGCGGCCGCGACGAAGGCCTGGGCGGCCAGGGGCTGCAGGATCGCCAAGGGTTGCAGCAGGCCCAGCGCGACCAGGTCGGCAGCGGCGACCACCGCGGCGGCGCCGGCGACCGTGGTGGGGTCGGGGATCGCGGCGGCGTTGGCGACCGCGGCGGCGTCGGCGATCGCGGTGGGGCCGGGGATCGCGCCGGGCCGTCGGCCGGAACCCGTGACCTCGGCGGCCAGCGCGACGCCGGGGCCGGGCAGCGCGATTTCGCCGGTGCCGGCGACCGCGGCGGCGCCGGTTCGCGCGACCTGGGTGGTGCGTCCGCGGGCACGCGCGATGTCGGCGGCGCGCAGCGCGCAGCACCGGCCGGCGCCGACCGCGGCGGCGCATTTGCGGGCGGCAACGGCGCCAGCACCCGCGCGGCATCCGACCGCGGCCGCTCCAGCATGGGCGCCGCGGGCGGGGCGCACCGAGGCGGCGGCGCGGCACCTCGCGGCGGCGGCGGCGGTGGCCGGGGCGGCGGCGGGCGGCGCTGACGGCGCTTGCCACGGCTCGACCCCAGCTGCCGTCCCCCCCGTCAACCGCAACGGCCACAGGATTCGACGATGAGCAAGACCCGCACCCATTCCTTCCGTGCCGCGGCCGCGCACGCCGCCGTGGCGGCTGCTCTGGCGCTGGCCGCGGCTGCCTGCCCGGCAGCCGGCACCGCCGCCGCTGCGGCCAAGCCCGCCGCCCAGGCGCAGAGCTTCGCCACCCCCGAGGCCGGCGTCGAGGCGCTGATCGCCGCGCTGCGCCAGGCCGACAACGCCGCGCTGCAGCGCGTGCTCGGCCCCGGCAGCCCGCGGCTGATCGAATCGGGCGACAGCGACGCCGACCGCGAAGCCAGGGCCAAGTTCGTCGCCGAGTACGACGCCAAGCACCGCATCGAGCTGCAGGGCGACGCCAAGGCCTGGCTGAGCATCGGCACCGACGACTGGCCGATGCCGATCCCGCTGGTCAGGCACGGTGCAGGCTGGGCCTTCGACACGGCGGCCGGCGACAAGGAAATCATCGCCCGGCGAATCGGCCACAACGAACTCAGCGCGATCCAGGTCTGCCGCGCGTTCATCGACATGGAGCGCGACTACGCCGAACTCGACCGCAACGGCGACGGCGTGCTCGAGTACACCGCGCGACTGATCTCGACCGAGGGCCGGCACGACGGCCTCTACTGGCCGACGGCGCCCGGCGAGCCGCCGAGCCCAGGCGGCCCGCGTCTGGCCCAGGCGGACCCCGCCCAGCTCGCGGCGCGCAGCGCGGCCAAGCCCTATCACGGTTACTACTTCCGGGTGCTCACCCGGCAGGGCCCGCACGCACCCGGCGGCGCGCGCGACTACCGGGTGGACGGCAAGCTGATCGGCGGCGTCGCGCTGATCGCCTGGCCGGCGAGCTGGTTCAGCACCGGCATCAAGACCTTCAAGTGCAGCATGGACGGCAAAGTCTACGAGCGCAATCTCGGCAAGGACACGGCGGCCGCCGCAGCGAAGATCACCGCCTTCGATCCCGGCCCGGGTTGGGCCAAGGTGCAGTAGGCTGCACCCGATGGCGACCGGCAGGCGGGCCCGAGCGAGGACGACATGAGCGACAAGATCCGAACCGAATTCTGGGGCGAGCGGCTGGACAGCATCATGACCGAGATCGCGCGCGAGGCGTCGATCTGCAAGGTCAGGCTGCTCGATGCGGGCGTGGTCGAGGCGGTGCTGCACGGCAGCGACTCGGTGTGCGGCAGCCACAACCCGCGAGCCTTCAAGAAGCTGCGCGACCTGCTGATGATGGGCTTCATCGTGCGCGGGCAGGCGGTCGAGCGGCTGGGGCCGGACGAGGTGGCGCAGATCAGCCAGGCGATCCGCGAGAAGCTCGTCGCCAGGTTCGGCGACCGCCTCGGCGGCTGAGCGCGCCCCCGCGCCGCCACGCGCCGGCGTTGCCGATCGATGCGCGAGGCGGTCGAGACCCTGCGCAGCACCGAACCGCTGCGCGCGCCGCGGGCAGCGGCGGTGGCCGGGATCCTGTTCTCGGTGCTGCTGATCGCCAGCATGCTGATGCTGCGCCTGTCGGTGCCGGCCGACCCGCTGGACCGCGGCGAATGGCTGGCCTCGAAGTCCGGCAGGGTGGCGCTGGCGATGAACCTGGTGCCGTTCTCCGGCGTGGCCTTCCTGTGGTTCATCGGGGTGCTGCGCGACCGGCTGGGCGCGCGCGAAGACCGGCTGTTCGCCACCGTCTTCCTCGGCAGCGGGCTGCTGTACCTCGGCATGCTGTTCGTCGCCGCGGCGGCGCTGCACGGCGTGGTCGGCCTGTATGCGGCCGACCCGGCGGGCTTCCCGGGGTCGCCGAGCTTCGCGTTCGCGCGCGTGCTCGCCTTCGAGATCGCCAACGTGTACGCGCTGAAGATGGCGGCGGTGTTCATCGTCGTGACCTCGACGCTGGCCTGGCGCACGCGGTTCCTGGCGCGCTGGGCGGCATGGCTCGGCTATGCGGTCGCGGCCGCAATGCTCGTCAACACCACCTACGTCGCGTGGATCCTGCTCGCCTTTCCGGGCTGGGTGCTGCTGGTCAGCCTGTACATCCTGTGGGACAACCTGCGCGCGTCCGGGCCGGCGGGGCCGGCGACCGACGGCTGAATCCGCGGCCGGCACGAGCCGCAGGCGTCCGGCCGGCAGCGGCCGACGGCGGCCGGCACCTGCGGTGATCGGGTCTGCGGCTGTCGGGTCTGCGGCCGCAGCGGGGCGATCCGCGGGGCGGCGCCGCGATCAGGCCGGCGGCGGCGGCGCCTGCTGCTGCGCCTGCCAGCGCGCGATCGCCGCGCGCGTGTTGGCGAACATGCGCTCGCGCCCGAACTGCTGCGCGACGCTGCTGTGGCGCACGGCTTCGAGCACGCCCGGGTTCAGGCCGACCAGCCACTCGGTCACGCCCGCCTGCGCGTGCCGGCGCTCGCTGTCGGCCAGCACCTGCAGCGCCGAATACTCGACGTCGGGCACGCGGCTGAGGTCGAGCGCGAGCACGCGCGGCCGGTGCTCGGCTACCAGCGCATCGATGCGCGCGGCGACGTATTGCGCGTTGACGAAGTACAGCCGCCCCTCGGGGCGCACGATCAGCAGCCCGGGAAAGGTCTCGTCGTCGGGGTGCTCGGCCGACAGCGGCCGCAGCACGTCGGCGCCGCGCTGGCGGCCGATGACCGACACGCGCGGATGCGCGGTCTGGCTCGCCAGGCCGATCGAGGACAGCACGATCGCCGCGACGATGCCCTGCAGCGTGCCGAACACCAGCACGCCGAAAGCGGCAGCCACCGCCCAGCGGAACTCCATCGTGCGCACCGCGCGGATCGCGCGGAACTCGGCCGGCGCGATCAGCCCGACCGAATAGACGATCACGATCGCCGCCAGCGTCGCCTGCGGCAGCAGCCCGAGCAGCGGCGCGAGCAGCAGCATCGTCGCCAGCGCCGCTGCCGCGGTGACCAGCGACGCGCGCTGCGAGCGCCCGCCGACCGATCGCACCACCGCGGTCTGCGAGGTGCCGCCGCCGGCCGGCATCGCGCCGAGCAGCGCGCCGCCGAGGTTGGCCGCGCCGGTGGCGACCAGTTCGCGGTCGGCGTCCAGCGGCGGATCGCCGGGCGCGGCGAACGCGCGGGCTGCGGCGATCGATTCGGTAAAGCTCATCAGCGCGATGCCGAATGCGCCCGGCAGCAGCGCCTGCACCAGGCCCCAGTCGGGCAGCGTCAGCGCCGGCAGGCCGCGCGGGATCTCGCCGACCACGGCCACGCCGGCCGCCTGCAGGTCGAAGAACCACGACGCCGCGATCGCGCCGCCGACGGCGAGCAGCGGCGCCGGCGAATGCGGCTTCGCGCGCTCCATCGCGATCAGCAGCGCGAAGGTCGCGGCGGCGACGGCCAGCGTGACCCATGCGGTGTCGGGCAAGGCGCGCGCGAGCGCGAACAGGTCGCGGAAGAAGCCCTGCTTGTCGAGGTGCACGCCGATCAGCTTGGGCGCCTGGTCGAGCACGATCACCAGGCCGATGCCGGTCTTGAAGCCGGTGAGCACCGGCGCGGAGATGAAGTTGGCGACGAAGCCCAGGCGCAGCAGCCGCGCCGCGATCAGCAGCAGGCCGACCAGTGCGCCCAGCGTTGCGGTCGCGGTGGCGAGCCGGGCCGGGTCGGCGTCGGGCACGACCGTGCCGAGCTGCGCGCCCACGAGGATCGCCAGCGTCGCGGTCGAGCTGACGCTGAGCACGCGCGAGCTGCCCAGCAGCGCGTAGACCAGCATCGGCACGAACGCGGTGTACAGCCCGACGGCCACCGGCAGGCCGGCCACCGTCGCGTAGGCCATCGCCTTGGGCAGCACCACCGCGGCGGCGGTCAGTCCGGCGACGGCGTCGAGGCGCCAGACGGGCGACGGATCAGCGCGGGTGGTCATCGTGCGGGCGGCGAAGCGGCGGCGGGCGTGCTGGCGGCGGGCGTGCGATTGTGGGTGGCGATTGTGGGGGGGTGATCACGGGCGGCGCCTGCGCCGCGAGCCCTATGCTGGCGCCCCGGCGGTGCAGGCGCACCGGCGCCCGCAGGCGGCTGGCGCGGTGCCGGCCGCCTCGTCGAAGGAGCGCCCATGACCCTGACCAACTTCCTGATCGGCCTGCCGTTGATGCTGCTGTGCCTGGTGGTGCAGGTGGCGGTGGCGTTCTGGTGCGTGCGCCACTACGTGCGCCATGCCGCGCCGATCGGGCACGGCCTGCTGCGCGGCGTCGCGCCGCTGATCGTCGCCACCGTGGCCCTGCTCGCGGGCACGCTGCTGCAGATCGCGCTGTGGGGCGGGCTGTTCCTGTGGCTGGGCGAGTTCGCGCAGCCCTACGACGCGATCTATCACTCGGCCGTCAACTTCACGTCGCTCGGCTACGGCGACATCGTGATGAGCCGCGAGCGCCGTCTGCTCGGCCCGCTCGAAGCGGCCAACGGCATGTTGATGCTCGGCATGAGCGCGGCGGCGCTGATGGCGATCGTCCAGCACATGATCGCGCCGCTGCGCGAGGCCGCCGGCGGCGAGAGGCCGCGGCGCCGATGAAGGCGCGCGGCACGCGCGGCCGAGCCGGTGCGCGCCGCCGGCTACGCGGGGGCGCAGGGCGCGGCGCCATCGGCATGCAGCCGGCGGGCGGGAGCCGCGCCCTGGGCCTCGCGCCAAGCCGCATCGACCGCAGCCCAGGCCTCGTCGCGCAGACAGCGCCGGGCCGCAGGCAGCACGACCCCCTCCTCGCGCCCCTGGTGCTCCCAGACGAAGGCGGCGTAGGCCTGCATGCCTTCGAGCAGCGCTTCGGCCGCTGCGCTGCGCGCGGCCGGCACCGGGGCCTCGAGCCCCTGCGCCGCGCGGCCCAGGGCGCCGAGCAGCTCGGCTTCGCGCCGGTGCTGCCGCGACAGCTCGTCGAGCTCGGCGTCCCACGCACGGCTGCGGCGGCGCAGCGCCGGAAACAGCACCCGCTCCTCGAGCTCGTGGTGACGGGCCGCCGCATGCAGCTCGGCGAGGGCGGCGCGCATCGCCGCGGCCTCCACGGCGATCGGCCGCCGGCGCGCGCCGGCCAGCTGCTGCAGCGCACGGTGCACGGCGTCGGCCTGGCGGCGGTGCTCGGCGTGCAGCGCGGCGCTGACGCGCATCGCCAGCGCCGACGCGGCGCCGGCTGCCACCAGCGCCGCCTGGCCGCTGCGCGCGCAGCGCTCGGCCAGCGCCGTTGACGCGGTGACGAGCAGGTCGCAGCGGCGCGTGCGCGCCCGCAGCACCGCAGCCGCCGCATCGGCCGCCGGCGCCCAGGCCTCGACCGGGACGCCGAGCGCATGCGCGGCGGCCAGCGCCTTGGCCATGCGCTCGCGCCGGCGCGAACGGTCGGTGCCCGGATCGGCGCCCGGTGTGCCGCGCAGTTCGACGAAGCCGACCCGCCCGCCGCCGGCCGCGGCGATGGCGGTCGCGTGGTGGACGACTTCGGCGTCATCGTCGGTGCCGTCGATCACGGCGAGCAACTGGCGGACGGGAGCAAACATGGGGCAGGGCGCGGATACGCTGGCGCCTTCTCGTCGGCGCGAAGGGGGGGGCGACGGTCATCGTAGGCGGCGCGGCGCCCCCCGCCCCACCCGCGGCGGGGGGGCGAGGCTGCGGCCGGGCCGACGGTTACCATCGACAGCCATCGAGCGGGAGCCCGCCGCCGCCTTCGCCACCGTGACGACCCAGACCCGACCCCGAGGCGTTGCCGGCGATGCGTTGCGGCTCGAAATCACGCCGCCCCGGGCGCCGCCGCAGTGGTTGCCGCGGCCGCGGCTCGCGCTGGGGGATCCGCAGCGCGGCGGCGCGGCGCTGGCGGTGGTGCAGGCGCCGGCCGGCTTCGGCAAGACCTCGCTGCTCGCGCAGTGGCGCATCGAATGCCTGGGGCAGGGCGCGGCCGTCGCCTGGCTTCAGGCCAAGCCGCACCACGATCCGGCGCGCCTGATGCAGGCGCTGGTGGCGTCGGTGCGCTCCGCGGCCGGGCGGCCGAGCTTCGGCCTGACGCTGCTCGAAGCCGGGTCGCCGACGGGGTTCGAGGCGGTCACGGTCTGGCTCGCCGAGCTGGCAGACCTCGCCTTCGATGCGGTGCTCATGGTCGACGAAGCCGAGCGGCTGCCGGCGGATTCGCTGGCCGCGCTCGGCTACCTGCTGCACAACGCACCGCCAAATCTGCGGGTGGCGGTCGCTGCCCGGCCCGAGGTCGACTTCGGAATCGACGACCTGGTTGGCTACGGCCAGTGCCGGCTCGTCGGCGCGGCGCTGCTGCGATTCACGCTCGACGAGACGCTGGCGCTGGCGCGCGAGCGGCTCGCCGAGCGCTTCGACCTCGACGCCGCGGCCCGGCTGCACGAGCTGACCGAGGGCTGGCCGCTGGGCGTGCAGTGGACGCTCGCCGCGGCGGCGGCGAGCGGCGCGGTCGCCGCGCTGCCGGCCGGCGTCGGCGGCGACCTGCGCCGCCGCTTCGTCGATCTGATGCTGGCCAAACTCGCGCCGGCGGACCTCGACTTCCTGACCCGCGCCGCGGTGCTCGACCCGCTGCACCCGGCGCTGTGCGAAGCGGCGATCGGCGGCGCGGATGTCTCCGAGCGCCTCGCCCGGCTGATGCGCGCGACGCCGGTCTTCGTCGCCGGCGAGCACGGCGAATGGCTGCACATGCACGCGCTCGTGCGCGACGTGCTGCGCGAACGCTTCGCCGCGCTGCCGGCAACCGAGCGCGCCGCGCTGCACGGACGCGCCGCGCAGTGGCTCGCCGACCAGGGTTTCGTCGACCAGGCGGCCGAACAGGCGCTGGCCGCCGGGCAGCGCGAGCGTGCGTTCGACCTCGTCGAGAGCGGCCTGTACGAATCGTTCATGGGCTTCGGCCGGCAGCAGGCGGTGCTCGACTGGTACGGCCGCCTCGACCCGGCCGAGATCGGGCGCCGGCCGCGGCTGCTGCTGACGGCGGCCTGGGCGCTGGCGACCTCGGAGCGCCACGACGAGGCGCAGCGACTCGTCGACCGCCTGCTCGCGAACGCCGGCGGCGACGCCGCGCTGCGCTGCGAGTGCGCGCTCGTGCTCGGCGGCGCCGCCCTCTTTGCCGACGACCCCGACCGCTTCGCCGCGCTGCACGACCCCTGGGCGCAGGACCCGCCGCTGGCCGATGCGCTGCGGCTGAAGATCCATGCCAACCGCTCGTCGTTGCGCGCACTGATCGACGGCGACCCGGCGCTCGCGCGGCTGGCGCAGCAGCGGGTGCCGGCCGTCGGCCAGGGCCCGGATCGCAGCTATCTGGCGCGCTGGGGCGAGCTGATCGTCGGCCTGAGCTACCTGTGGGAAGGGCAGGTCCAGCTCGCCGAGCGGCTGCTCGCGCCGGCGCTGGCCGAGGCCGAGGCGCAGCTCGGCCGGCGCAGCGCGTTCGCGAGCATGGTCGCGTCGCTGCTCGCGGCCGCGGTCTGGGAGCAGGACCGCCCGGCCGAGGCGGCGGCGCTGCTGGCCAACCGGCTCGACGTGCTCGAGCGCCAGGGCCTGCCCGACACGGTGCTGCTCGGCTTTCGCACGATGGCGCGCATCGCCGTCGGCGAAGGTGCCGAGCATCGCGCGCACGAGCTGCTCGGCGCGCTGCAGGCGGCCGGCCGGGCGCGCGCGCTGCCGCGGCTCGAGGTCGTCAGCCTGGCCGACCAGGCGCGCATGCACGCGCGCCGGTTCCGCAGCGAAACCTGCGCCGCGCTGTGCGCGCAGATCGATGCGCGGCTCGCCGAGCCGGGCTTGCCGCAGGGCCCGCTGTGGCGGCGCAGCGTCGAGCTGCCGCGCGACGCTGCGCGCGCCTACGCCGCCGTCGCGGCGCAGGACTGGCGGCGCGCGGCCGACGCGCTGGCGCTGGCCGAGGCGCGTGCGCGCGAGCTTCGCCAGGGGCGGCTGCTGATCGAGATGCTCGGCATGCGCGCCTTCGCGCTCGACCAATGCGGCGAGCGCTCGGGCCCGCTGCTGCGCGAGGCGGTCGACCTGGCGCGCACCTACGGGCTGAAGCGCGTCTTCGCCGACGCGCACCCGGGGCTCGGCGACCTGGCGCGCCGGCTCGCCGAGGAGGGCGACGTCGACGTGCCGCAGCCGCCGCGGCCGGCGCCCGCCGAAGCGCAGCGGCTGCAGGCGACGCCGAGCACCGCGCTCACGCCGAAGGAGCGCGAGGTGCTGGGCCTGCTCGCGCGCAGCCTGTCGAACAAGGAGATCGCGCTGGCGCTGCAGGTCGGCGAAGAGACGATCAAGTGGCACATGAAGAACCTGTTCGCCAAGCTCGACGCGGGCAGCCGCAAGCAGGTCGTGTCGCGCGCGCGGATCCTCGGGCTGCTCGAGTTCGGCCGCTGAAGGCGGCCGGCAGCCCCCTCCACGATGGGGGGCGCCGGCGGCCGGGCTGTTCCTAAAGTTCCACTCCAACGCAGCGCCCGTCGGGCACTGCCTAAGCAAGGAGACTGGAACATGAGTGCCGTGGCTTCCCCCGCCGTCGTCCGCGCCGGCTCGTTGGCGGATTCGATCAAGGTCGAGCCGCTGACCTGCGCGATCGGCGCCGAGCTTCAGAACGTGAACCTGGGGGTCGCGTCGCGCGACGCCGGCCTGGTCGCCGAGATCCGCGCGCTGCTGCTGAAGCACCGCGTGCTGTTCTTCCGCGACCAGGACATCACCCGCGCCGAGCACGTGGCCTTCGCGCGCCACTTCGGCGATCTGGAAGACCACCCGGTCGCCGGCAGCGACCCCGACAACCCCGGGCTGGTGCGCATCTACAAGAGCCCCGACAGCCCGAACGACCGCTACGAGAACAGCTGGCACACCGACGCCACCTGGCGCGAGAAGCCGCCCTTCGGCTGCGTGCTGCGCTGCGTCGAATGCCCGCCGGTGGGCGGCGACACGATGTGGGCCAACATGGTGCTCGCCTACGAGCGCCTGCCCGAGCCCGTCAAGGCCCAGATCGCCGGGCTGCGTGCGCGCCACAGCATCGAAGCGAGCTTCGGCGCCGCGATGCCGGCCGACAAGCGCCTGGCGCTGAAGGCGCAGTTCCCCGATGCCGAGCATCCGGTGGTGCGCACCCACCCCGAGACCGGCGAGAAGATCCTGTTCGTCAACGCCTTCACGACGCACTTCAGCAACTTCCACACCGCCGCCAACGTGCGCGTCGGCCAGGACTACACGCACGGCGGCTCCGACCTGCTGCGCTACCTGATCAGCCAGGCCTTCATCCCCGAGTACCAGGTGCGCTGGCGCTGGCGGCCGAACTCGATGGCGATGTGGGACAACCGCTCGACCCAGCACTACGCGGTCATGGACTACCCGCCGTGCCACCGCAAGATGGAACGCGCCGGGATCGTCGGCGACGCCACCTTCTGAATCCCGCCGCCTTCGCCCCATCCCTTCGCCCATCCCTTCGCCCATCCCTTCGATCCCCTCGCTCCATCAAGGACCCACCATGAACTTCATCGACGGCTCGCTGTGGCCCGAAAACCAGGAACAACTCGTCATCACCTGCGCGCCCTATGGCCCCGAGTGGGAGCCGGCGGACTTCCCGGAGGACATCCCGGTCACCATCAAGCAGCAGGTGCAGAAGGCGGTCGACTGTTACAACGCCGGCGCCACGGTGCTGCACGTGCACGTGCGCGAGGACGACGGCAAGGGCAGCAAGCGGCTGTCCAAGTTCAACGAGCTGCTCGGCGAGCTTCGCGTCGCCGTGCCCGACATGATCCTGCAGGTCGGCGGCTCGATCAGCTTCGCCCCCGAGGGCGAGGGCGAGGCCGCCAAGTGGCTCAGCGACGACACCCGCCACATGCTGGCCGAGCTCGAACCCACGCCCGACCAGGTGACGATCGCGATCAACACCAACCAGATGAACGTGGTCGAGCAGATGTGCGAGGCCGACATCGCCGGCACCTCGCTGGCCGACCCGGCCAACTACCGCGCCTACCGCGAGATGACGATTCCCGCCGGCCCCGAGTGGGTCGAGGAGCACATCAGGCGGCTGAGCGCCAACGGCATCCAGACGCACTTCCAGCTCGTCAACAACGCGCAGCTCGACACCGTCGAGCGGATGATGCGCCGCGGCGTGGCCAACGTGCCGCTGATCCTGACCTGGGTGGCGATCGGCGGCGGCTTCGATGCGGCCAACCCGTACACGATGATGAACTTCATCCGCCAGGTGCCCGACGGCGCGGTGCTGACGCTCGAGAGCTCGATGCTCAACGTGCTGCCGCTGAACATGATGGCGATCGCGATGGGCCTGCACGTGCGCTGCGGCATCGAGGACAACATCTGGCAGCCCGACCGCAAGGCCAAGATGAGCACGGTGCGCCAGATCGAGCAGCTCGCGCGCATCTCGAAGGACTTCGGCCGCGAAGTCGCCTCGGCCAAGGAAGCGCGCCGCATCTACCGCATCGGCGAGTTCTACGCCAACGCCGACGAGACGCTGGCGAAGAACGGCTTCGCGCCCAACCGCAGGCACGGGCAGCGCGGCTTCCTGCAGCACGCGCGGGCGGCGTGATGGCGCCGACGGTGCTGATCGTCCCCGGGCTGCGCGACGCGGTCGCGCAGCACTGGCAGACGCTGCTCGAGGCCAGGCTGCGGGCCGCCGGCCGGCCGGTGGCGAGCGTGGCGCCGATGGGGCGCGTCGAGCTGGACTGCGCGCGCAGGGTCGAGGCGATCGAGCGCGCCGCGCAGGCGGTGGCCGGGCCGCTGGTGATCGTCGCGCACAGCGGCGGCTGCATCATGGCCGCGCACTGGGCGCAACGGACGCGGCGCGCGGTGCAGGGCGCACTGCTCGCCGCGCCGCCGGACTTCGAGCGCCCGATGCCGGCCGGCTACCCGACGCTCGCGCAGCTCGATGCGGCCGGCTGGTTGCCGGTGCCGCGCCGGCCGCTGCCCTTTCGCAGCATCGTCGCCGCGAGCCGCGACGATCCGCTGGCGGCCTACGCGCGCACGGTCGAGCTGGCCGAAGCCTGGGGCAGCGAGCTGGTCGACCTGGGCGCGGTCGGCCACCTGAACCCGGCCTCGGGCTACGGCGAATGGCCGCGCGCCGAGGCGCTCATCGAGCGGCTGGCGGGGATGCCCGCAACCGCCTGAGGCAAGCGGCGGCACGCGCATCGCATCCGCAGCAGCCGCCCGGCGCAACGCCGGCGCAGCGCCGTGCGCGCCGCCGGCCGATCCACCGACACGAGGACCCAATGACCATGGCAATGGCAATCCGCCTGCACGAAACCGGCGGCCCCGAGGTGCTGAAGCTCGAAACCGTCGAGGTCGGCGACCCCGGCCCGGGCCAGGCGCGCGTGCGCCACACCTACGTCGCCGTCAACTTCATCGACACCTACTTCCGCGCCGGCCGCTACCCGCATCCGCTGCCGATGGGGCTGGGCAGCGACGCGGTCGGCGTCGTCGAGGCGGTCGGCGACGGCGTCACCGACATCAAGGCCGGCGACCGCGTCGGCTACCTGCTCGGGCCGCAGGGTGCGTATTCGGACGTGCGCGTGATGCCGGCCGAGGTGCTGATCCCGATCCCCGACGGCGTCTGCGACCGCAGCGCATCGACGCTGATGATGAAGGGCATGACGGCGCAGTACCTGTTCCGGCAGGTCTACCCGCTCGCGGGCGGCGAGACGATCCTGTACCACGCGGCGGCCGGCGGCGTCGGCCTGGTCGCCTGCCAATGGGCGCGCGCGATCGGCGTGACGATGATCGGCACCGTCGGCACCGAGGCCAAGGCCGAGGTCGCGCGCGCCAACGGCTGCGCGCACGTGATCGTCACCGGCGGCATGACGCCCGACGACATGGCGCGCGAGATCCCCAGGCGGGTCAAGGAAATCACCGGCGGCAAGGGCGTTCCGGTCGTCTACGACTCGGTCGGCAAGGACACGCTGATGGCCTCGCTCGACAGCCTGCAGGTGCGCGGCACGCTGGTGTCCAACGGCACCAGCTCGGGGCCGGTGGTGATCGACTCGACGCTGCTGGCGGTGAAGGGGTCGCTGTGGCTGACGCGGCCGGCGATGGTGCATTACGCGACGCCGCGCGCGCACATGCTGGCCATGGCCGACGAGCTCTTCGGCCACGTGCTCGCCGGGCGCATCAGCGGCGAGCCCAAGCAGCAGTACCGGCTGAAGGAAGCGGCCGACGCGCACCGCGCGCTCGAGTCGCGCCGCACCACCGGCGCGACCGTGCTGGTGCCTTGAAGGAGAGACGGCGATGGATCTGAATGCCCTCGAGCGCGGCCCGCGCGACGACGACTACCTGTTCGGGCCGCGTGCGGCCTGGTTCGCCTTCGCCATGACGCTGGCGCTGATGGTCTTCGACTACGTGGACCGGCAGATCATCGTGTCGCTGTTCCCGTTCATCAAGGCGGAGTGGGGCCTGAGCGATGCGCAGCTCGGCAGCCTGGTGTCGGTGGTGTCGCTGACGGTGGCGCTCGGCGCGCTGCCGGTGGCGCTGATCGCCGACCGCGCCAGCCGCGTGAAGAGCATCGTCGTGATGGCGACGATCTGGAGCCTGGCGACGATCTCGTGCATGTGGACGCGCGGCTACGGCTCGCTCGCCGCCGCGCGTGCGGCGGTCGGCCTGGGCGAGGCGGGCTACGGCTCGGTCGGCGCGGCGCTGATCGCGAGCCACTTCCCGGCGCGCATGCGCGGCGCACTGCTCGCCGGCTTCTTCGCGTCGGCCTCGGTGGGCTCGGTGCTCGGCGTGGTGCTCGGCGGGTACATCGCCAGCCACTGGGGCTGGCACGCGGCCTTCGGCGTGGTCGGGTTGCCGGGGCTGGCAGTCGCGCTGCTGTACCTGAAGGTGCGCGACTACCGCACCGTCCAGCTCGAGTCCGGCCTCGACGCCAAGCGCCGCTCGCTCGGCCAGGCGGCCCGGCACATCGTGCACCTGCTGGTGCGCGCGCGCACCATGCTGTGGGTGTGCATCGGCGGCGCGGCGCAGCTGATCGTGGTGTCGGCGCTGTGGTCGTGGATGCCGAGCTTCCTGAACCGGGTGCACGGCGTCGCCCCGGCGCAGGCCGGCGCGAAGGCGGCGCTGGTGGTGCTGGCCGGCGCCGCCGGCAGCGTGATCTGGGGCGCGCTGGTCGACCGTGCCGGCGCGCGCCACCCGCGCCGCAAGCTGGCGGCGATGGCGCTGCTGTGCGTGGCGTCGATGGCGGTGCTGGCCTACGCCTTCGGCGGTGCGCACGAGCCGGCGGCGCAGTTCGGCTGGATCGTGCTCGGCGGCTTCCTGGCTACCTGCAGCGTCGGCCCGGTGTCGGCGATCGTGATCGACGTGATCCACCCCGGCGTGCGCGCCACCGGCTCGTCGGTGCTGGCGCTGTTCCAGAACCTGTTCGGCCTCGCGGTCGGCCCCTTCCTGGTGGGCCTGCTGTCCGACCGCATCGGCCTGCCGAGCGCGCTGGCGGCCGTGCCGCTGGCGAGCGTGCTCGCGGCGGCGGCCTTCGTGCTCGCGGCGCGCAGCTACGAGGCCGACCGGGCGCGCGCGGCCGATCCTGCGGAAGTGCCGGCGCCGGCTGCAGCACCCGTGGCGCGCGGGGCCTGAGCGCCATCCCTTTCAAGGTCTTTTCAAGGCGGCCTGCTTGAGCACGCGAGCAGT
>ENA-UOWG01001094-UOWG01001094.1-activated-sludge-metagenome-genome-assembly--contig:-NODE-1094-length-29340-cov-11.002732_pt1 | contig 29340 bp, 26 predicted proteins | sample MGYA00238147_ERZ761563 | MGnify/ENA primary metagenome ERZ761563 (study PRJEB28884, sample SAMN05720216) | anaerobic digester metagenome | isolation source: active sludge of municipal... | reverse complement strand
CATTTGAAGTGCAAGGGTCGTCACCGTGGGTGGGTGGAGAACGTTGTCGAGCCACCGAAGGAGCGCAAGCCCATCATGTTCACGATGGAAGAGGTGGCCCCATTGACGGAGGAGAATGGAAACGGAAACGACAACCGCGTTGATTTCCCAACAGGGAGCGAGTCTGCCGGCCCTGCCCCCGCAGAGCCCACAGCAGCAGTCCAGGAAGCCAGCGCCAAAGAAGGTTAACGACGAGGATTACGATAAGCGGAAGTTGCAAGTGACGCGTGTTTATACTCGCACCCGTGCTTGCACTACCCAGCTTATCGTATCTCGTGGGGGAGCCCGATCCTCAAAGTCCTATAGCATCGCTCAGTTGTTGCTGCAGCGATTCTTCACGATGCCCCGCCGTCAGATCCTGATCCTCAGGAAGACATTGCCCTCACTCCGTATCTCCACGAAGATGTTGGTGGAGGGCTTGATCGATCAATGGGGTCTGAAGGATGAGATCGTAGAAGAAAAAGTCAATATGAACATCTGGTACAACGGGGCGTTGATACACTTTGGCTCCGTTGACGACCCGGAGAAGATCAAGTCCACAGAGTGGAATGACATCTGGATGGAGGAGGCGACGGAGTTCACCTATGATGACTTCGCCAACCTCAAACTCCGCTTGTCGGCCCCCGCAGTGGGATACACGCAGCGCAACCAGTTGATTCTTTCCTTCAACCCCATCGATGAAAACCATTGGATCAAGACAAAGTTAGTTGACCCGGGGCGAGAAGACCTCACCGAGATCCATTCTACTTACCTTGAGAACCCGTTCCTGCCTAGTGATTACCTGAAGTTGATGAGGGACCTCATCAATCAGGATATGAACTATTACAGGATCTTCGCTCTGGGTCTTTGGGGCAAGCTGGACAATCTGATCTACAGTAACTGGGAGACCGTTCCTGAGGGGAAGGACACCCGAGAGCAGTTTTACGGGCTGGACTTCGGGTTCAACGTCCCCTCTGCTTTGGTGCACATAGCGGTGGATGGGTGGAAGGCGTATGTTACTCAAAAGTTGTACGCTACGGGACTGACCAACACTCAGATCATTGAGCGTTTGAATGATGTTATCCCCCCTGACCGTAGGGACAAGGACGTCATCTACGCGGACGCGCAGGAGCCCAACCGAATCGCAGAGATCAACGCTGCCGGGTTCCGCTGTGTGGCGGCAAACAAGATGGTGTCAACTGGCATCGACACCGTGAAGCGTTTTCAGTTGAAGATGGTGGACAACGAGATCACCCCTTGCACGGATGGATTAAAAGAAATTCGTGGTTATTCTTATAAGACCGATCGTGATGGTCGTACGTACGACGAACCAATCAAATTCAACGATCACTTCATGGACGCGCTTCGTTATGGATTGCATACCCGTTTCGCGGACAGGATCGGGAAGCGCGCTCGTGTTCGTGTAACCTATGCTTAATGCAGAATTTCTTATGTTCAGAAGGAAACACCTTTCTTTTATTTCAATGAGCAGTCGTAAAGATGATGGGTGCCATCTATGAGTAATGATCGGGGACTCGGGGTCATAGCAGGCTTCTTCGAGAAGCTCACACAAGGGCTATCCTTGTCACCCACAGAACGAGGAGCTGTCGGGCCCCTCCGGGACGATCATCGGATTTACAAGTCCCTCCGACAGATACTTGCTGAGGCACAATCGGGAGTCCATCTTCCATACAAGCAAAGCCTCTGGGTCTACGCGGCAATCAACGCAATAGCAGACAACTTAGCTCGAGTCCCCTTTCGTTTGAAAAAGGAGGGTGATGAGGGCCCCGTCAACGTTGAAGACGGCGATCTTTACACCCTTTTTCAAAATCCCAATCCATACATGACAGGAACAGACCTTTTCCGCGCTACAATGACCTTTTTAGGTCTTCGTGGTGAGTGCATCTGGATCCTTGATGGAAGGGAAGATGTTACCAAAATACCCCAAGAGATTTGGGTGTTTGATCCATTGCGTTTTGAGCCAGCGTGGGATGAAGGCAAAAAGCTGCACGTTGGCTGGCATTACAAGCGCGGGAATCAGATTGTAGCATCATTTTCCAACTGGGAAGTGGTGTTTTTCCGTTATTTCAATCCCTATGACGACATCCGGGGTATGGCCCCCATCGACGCTGCTCAAGCAAGTATCAATCAAGACAACTTCGCGCAGCGGTACAACACAGCATTCTTCAAAAACGGCGCCAAGGTCGGTGGTTACATATCGATCGATGGTGAGCTTTCAGAGGATGCCTACGATCGTTTGGTGAAGCAGTTCGATGAGAAACACAAGGGGCCTGACAAAGCCCACAAGGTGGCTGTCATTGAAGGTGGTGGGCAATTCTACGAGGCCAAAGTTTCCCAGAAAGACATGGAGTTCATCGCCGGCAAGAAGATGACCATGACGGAGATTCTTGCTGCGTTCAAGGTGAACGAAGTTGTTCTGGGTATCTACGACAAGATCAAGTCTCAGGAAGGCATCAAGTACGCACACAAAGCATTTTGGGAAGAGTGCTTGCTTCCCAAGGTCACCTGGATCGAGGAAGTTCTTTGGTCAAAGCTTTTCTCCAAGATCGGCCAGCGTCGTGGTAAGGGTCGGATTTGGGGAGAGTTTGATCTTGCCACCGTTGGTGTTCTTCAGCCCAATTACTCTGACAAGGTTGAAACGGCCACCAAGTTGTTCCACATGGGTTGGCCTATCAATATGATTAATCGGCGTCTGGATCTGGGATTTCAGGATGTCAACTGGGGCAATGAGTGGTGGGTCCCTGGTGGTTTCCTCCCAGTGACTGCCCTTTTACAGTTTTCCTCTTTGGCGAATGGTGGTAAGGCTGTGCCACTCCCCGCGAAGGACGACAAGAAGGACGACAAGAAGGACGACAAGAAGGACGACAAGAAGGGGCTTCTTGAAATTACGAACGAGAGAATGTCACTTCCACCGGTGGAGAAGGAGGTGCCATTTGCCCTTGAAGGGTACGACGTGAGCTGCAATGTTCTTTCCAAAGATTTTCGCAGCAAGGTCCGTAAGTTCTTCTTCGAACAAAGGAAGGTTGCTTTGGCCGCTGCCTACGGTGGAAAACCCGTTCAGGCTCCCGCAAAGAAACAAGTTGAAAAACTTGAAGACACTTTCAGAAAGCTTTACGGTGAGGCCTTGGTGAACGGCTATCGCACCTTCTGCGAGACCTCTGGACGGGAAATCTCTGTAGAGGACCTTCAGACGGTTCTCGTAAACTCCTCCTCTTACGTCGCCACCAAGGCCTCACTCATGTCAAAGCACTTTTCGGATTTGGCAAATAATTTGGTGGAATTACTGAACAACTACACCGAGCGGGAAGAGCCGTGCGGTGAGGCGCTTGGTTCAAAAATTCGTGAGATTTACAATCTTCTCTCCGAAAAATGCTACGTGTTGACAATGAAGGATGTCCCGTTGGTTTACGCGTATGGGAGGATGCTCGCTATGAACGAAGTGGGCAGTGACAAACATAAGACCTTCGTTGAACCCTTCATTTCCAATTTCAAGAACCCCTTGCTGGAGGAAAAACATGAGCAAAAAGGTAAAATTCTTCAGGGCGAAGGTGCGCTCCCTGGATGTTGAGAAGCACACTGCCGAGGTCGTAGTTTCGGATCAGACCGTTGACCGTTACAAGGAGATCGTGGCCGCTTCCGCCATGAAGAAGGCCAAGAAGGCGTTCATGGAGCACCCTGTTCTGCTTTCTTCCCATGCATATCGGGGACTGATGTCCCAGATCGGGAAGTGGTTGAGCATCAAGGTCGATCTCGAGACCGGCGAGTCCATCGCGAAGGGTCAGTGGTTTGTCGGTGAGGGCAACCCCGAGGCTGATTGGGGATGGAAGCTGGCTGAGAAAGGCATCGCTGCCTTCAGCATCGGTTTCATTCCAAAGCAGTTCAAAGAATTCACGGATGAGGAACGGGAAAAGAACGGCGGCGCCTACGGTATTTACGAGGACCTGGAACTTCTCGAGATCAGCCAGGTCCTTGTTCCGGCAAACCCATCGGCTCTTCAGAAGAGCTTCGACGAGGCTGAGGACCCCGTCGAGAAAGACTTCTACAAGGAGGTCTTGGGGATTGCCCAGCAGCATCAGAAGGACCTCGACGCGGCAAGTTCCGCTTTTCATGAGGAACTTCGTGAGAGAGAACTGAAAAAGGAGGGTAAAGAAATTCCCTCCGAACAATCTGACGAGGAGGTGACAGAGCCCATGCTGAAAGAAATCAAAGAGCTTCTCGTTGAACTGAAGCAGCTCGTGGAGGAACAGAAGAAGGGCACTGTCCTGGAAGCCGTTAAGGCGGAGCCCATCAACATCACCATCAATGCGGTGGACCCCGAGAAGCTTCTGCAGTATTTCAAGGAAAACAACCTGGCCATTGCCGAAGCCGTTCTGAAGGCAACTGAGCCTGAGAAGAAGAAGGAAGAACCCGCTCCCGACCCCGAGAAAAAGGATGCAGAGGAGGCCGACACGGCAACTCCACCGCTGTCCGAGGAGAAGGTCGAGCAGATCGAGAAATCCATCCGCGAGGCACTGAAGCCCGCTGACAACACTGCGGCACTGGCGTCAATCAAGGGACTGTTCGATGAAATCACCGAAGAGATGAGCAAAAAACTCTCCGTTCAGCCCAAGGGGCAATGAACAAAGGGGGTTCTCGCGTAGCGGCTAGAGTAAATCACATTTAACGACTGAAAAGTTGAACAAAAACACTCTGGAGGAATCAATATGGAAATGGAAAAGGTACTGGCGGAAATTCGCGGGGCCCTCAACGAGCAGAAGACTCTGCTCCTGGCGAAGGTGGACGAGAACATCGTCTCTCTGAGGGCGCAGTACGAGGCGCTCGACACCCGTCTGAAGGAGATGGAGAAGATCTCCCGTCCACGGCGTGTGGATCTTCCCGGTCTCGAGGACGAGAAGACCGCGTTCTCCTTCTTCAAGGCCATTCGGGCCATCAAGTCCGGCAACTGGGACGATGCCGGATTCGAGAAGGAGGTGTTCGACAACACGCGCAAGAAGGCGATGGCCGCGTTGTCCGGTACGGGCACGTACATCGTTCCCACCATCTACATCGCGGAACTGATCGAACTGTTCCGGGCTGAGTCGGTTCTCATCCGGTCGGGCGCCACGGTCCTCAGTGACCTTCAGGGCTCCCCGGTCAACATCCCGAAGCAGACGGCTGCTTCCACCGCCTACTGGGTGGGTGAGAACCAGGCCATCACGGAAAGCGAGCTGACCCTCGGTCAGATCAGTCTGACCCCGAAGAAGGTCGGCGCGCTCGTGAAGCTCTCCAACACGCTGCTCCGGCTCTCGAATCCGTCGGCCGAAGCCCTCGTGCGGAGGGACATCGCGCTCTCCCTGGCCCTCAAGATCGACCTCGCGGGCCTGCGCGGCACGGGTGGGGCCAACCAGCCCACGGGTGTTGCCCAGATCGGTGGTTCGTTGAACACGGTCACCATCGGCACGAACGGTGGCGATCTCACGTTCGATCACCTGATCGACATGGAGTACGAGCTGGCCTCGGACAACGCCCTTCGTGGGAACCTCGGCTTCGTCTTCCATCCGGCAATCCGCAGGAAGCTGCTCAAGCTGAAGGTCGCGCAGTATTCCGGTGACACCGCCGGCGCGTACATCATCAGTCCGATCTCGGAGCGGGTGCTCCAGGATTGGCTGGGGTACAAGTACGCGATGACCACGCAGGTGCCCATCAACCTGACCAAGAACGAAGGAACGGCTCTGACCGAAGTCTACTTCGGCAACTGGGCGGAGCTCATCATCGGCCAGTGGGGTGGCATGGAGATCATGGCCTCCCAGGAGACCTCGGATGCGTTCGAGAAGGACCAGACCTGGATCAGGATCCTGCAGGAAGTCGATGTCGGCGTCCGGCATGACCAGTCCTTCTGCCTCATCTCTGACGCGAAGGCGACCTGATAACGGTCAACGGTAGATCTCGAGGGGGTGGGTAACCAACCCCACCCCCATTCTTAAATCGCAAAATATCCGTAAGGAGGAAGCCATGATTAAAGATATTGGCCAGGAAATTCATGCAACCCCTGCGTTCTACCCGAGATTCGTTTCGGGTGAAGCGGAGGAGTTCGGGGAAGTGATCGACCGGAAGGGTTTCGAGGGGTGCGTGCTCCAGGTACAGGTGGGGGCTGCTTCCGGTAGCCCCACCAGGATCGGTGCCGGACTCGTCGTTTACACGTGCGCCACTTCCACGGGGGCGTTCGCTGCCATTTCGGGTGGCACAGGGTCTATCTCGGGCGAGCCCGCGTCCGTGAACAACACCGACACGGAGATCAATCTGAGCCTGCTGGCGGCCGAGAGGTACATCAAACTGGGCATCACGCCCCAGTTTATCGATGGCAGCACCCCGGCGTTCCCGATTTCCGCGGTGTGCATCCTGGGAGAGGCTCGGGCGGTACCGGTCTAACCGTTAACTGGTAAAAGGAGGCTGTTAGTATGAAGTACCGGGTACGTCAGGGGTACGCAATCAACCTGGAGGGTAAGAAGTACTACCCCGGTGGTTCGATTGTGGATCTAACGGAGGAACAAGCCCGCCGACATGGGCATCAGATCGAGAATGTTCCGGAGGAGCTCCCTCCTCCGGAACAATCGAAAGAAGATCCCCATGTGTCTTTCCCTGAAGGGTCGCCCAACAGAGCTCTCCTGAACGGGAAGTCAGCGGGTCTCAGGCGCAGAGGATGAGATAAATGAAGATCATTTCGTTGGAGACACTCAAGACATTCTTAGAGAAGTCTGATACGACTCACGATGTTCTTCTTGGAATGATTTTGGATCAAGTGTCTTCACGAATTGAGCGTTTTCTCAACAGAAATCTGTTAAAAACTGAACGAACTAAGTATTTCAATGCGGGTAGGCGGTTGTATTATCTGCCCGCCTACCCCATTGATTTAACTGAAACGTTGACGGTTTTATACGATGGTTCGGAACAAACAATAAACGACGATTTTTGGGTTTGGGAAGATCAGGGTCTTATCGAGTTTCAAACTTCTCTAACGTATAATGAGCCAAAGCAAGTTTCCATTACCTGGACGGGGGGATACGCTGAGACCGCCATATCTGAGGTTTTAGGAACAGACGATCTAAATTACCGCTGCATTCTGGGACATGTTGCACAGGTGGACACACGACCCATATCTGGACCAGATTATGACAAATATTGGGAAAAGGCCGGAACTTCCGGGGTCGTATGGGTTACTTCATCTTCTTACGTAGCGGAGTCGTCCTTGTCCGGTGTTCCTGACGACATCAGACTTGCAACGCTTTTGCAATGCGCGTTTATTTTCCGAAAAAGGGACGCCATCGGTGTTCGTGGGATAACCACTCCTGATGGTTCGATCACGTCAACACTTCCCTTGGATTTACTTCCGGAAGTGAAAACGTACCTTCGTGATCATCGAAGGTCACCCGCAGAGATATGAAACTTTTTACTGTAAAAGTCTCAACGCAAAATCTTCAATTGCTGAGCAAATTGCCAGCGTGGATTGATCGTACGCTCTTTTCGGAGGTTACAAAGCAATCGCGACGTCTAACGGACTTTGTTCGTAACGTCTACTTATCCGGGCCTATGGGTAGCACAAAGTTGGGTGTCCGCTCCGGGGAACTGCGAAAGGGCACTCGACCGCTGACCACCAAAAAGCAGGCTTCTTCCATCACTGGGGGTATGGTTATTGGGGAGAACACTCCAAAGTACACAACGGCTTGGGTCGGTCCCAGAGGGCAAGAAAGGATTATAACCCCTGTTCGCGGACAGGCACTTGCTATTCCCTTAACGGCAGCATTAACATCCAAGGGTTTACTTAAGGCGCAGTATGCAAAGGTCGGTAGTTTACGAGATGTTCCTGGACTTTTTCGTATAGGGGACACACTTTTTAAGCGTAGTGGCAAGGAGTTAGTCCCCCTTTTCGTTTTAAAACGACAAGTTACACAAAGAACGCGTGTTTGGCCAGAGTACATTGCAGCGCTACAGGGACCTTTTATTGTAAATGAAATTCGAACTGCGGTTCAGGAAGAAATAGATAGGAGAACTAGTGGGGCAAACTAAGCGTCAGCTCATCCTCGATTACATCAAGACACGGCTCTCGGGTCTGTCTGATTTTAACCATGTTGAGCTGAACCGAGTCACACCGGTAGATTTAGAAACTACTCCATATCCGTGCGTATTTGTTTATTCTGGAACGGAGCTTCGCCTTACTGATGATCGTGCTGTTATCGGGCAAGAGAACTGGCAATGGAACATTACGCTGGAGGTTTGGGCAAAGGACGATACGGATTTGGAGGACTTGTTAAGAGTCATTCATGAGGAGATGTATAACCATTACACGTTGGACGGAAATGCGGTTTATTCTGTGCGTATCGGGTCGGATATGTTTACGGTCGACCCGTCAAGGTACTTAAAGGGAATGACCGTTGACTATATGGTGATTTACAGACACGAAAAAGGAATTATGTAACTCGGATAGGAGGTGTTGCCCATGGCTCAGCAGCAAGGTTCAAACGTAAGCATTATCTATCAGGCGGAGCCAGCCTTCAAGACTACGCCCACTTCGGGGGAGGCACAAATTCTCCCGTTTGTGAGTGAGTCTTTCCGCCTCAATCGAAACCTCATTTCTTCCAACACGATTCGTTCCAGCAGGAACCCGCAGTCGCCGGTCCGGGGCAACATGGATGTCACTGGTGACCTGAACTTCGAGCTTGCCCCGCAGTACGGCAGGCTCTTCCGGCACATCTTCGGCTACTACGAGTCCGCGGCCAGTGGGGAGGCCTATCAGCACATCTTCAAGATCGGCCAGCTCCCAGAGGGTTTGTGTCTTGAGAAACGGTTTACGGATCTCGCCGTGGCCAAGTACTTCAAGTACAACGGCTGCAGGGTCAACAGTTTCAGGATGTCCGCGAAATCCGAGGGATTCGTCGATTGCACAGTCAGTCTTATGGGTGCGAAGGAGACCGTCGGCAATTCTTCGTTCAATGCGTCGGTCACCGACCTCGGACATACCCCGTTCGACGGGTTCGAGTGCACCCTGAAACAGGGCGGGGTATCTGTTGGTATCGCCACCCAGATCGACATCACCCTCGAGAATAACCTCGATGGGAATACGTACGTCATCGACGGCACTGGGGAGCGGTATTCCATGCCGGCAGGTCGTGCGAAGGTGTCTGGAACCCTCACCTGCCTGTTCGAGAGCACCACGATGTACGAGCTCGCCGTGGCGAACACGGAGACGTCGCTCGAACTGATCTTCACGAAAGGCACGGGCGCGGGAACCTCGGGGAATGAGCGACTCACGTTCTACCTCCCGGAGATCAAGTTCCAGCCGCAGGCCCCTGTTGTGGGCGGGCCGCAGGGCGTCGTCGTGGAGCTTCCCTTCGAGGCCTATTACAACGATGATGCACAGGCGTCGGCACTTCGGGCAGTGCTGGGTTCTTCCACGTCTGTTTACTAACCGTTTCTGTGTAAAAGGAGGCATGTCCGATGTCGGAACAAAATGCGGAAAGGAAGTACCAGATCGGTGGGAGAGCTTTCACCCAACGGCCTTTGGTGTGGGGACAGGTCAAGCAACTTAACGCGTTGATTAAGGATATGCAACTCCCTTCCTCCGGGGTCACGGTTCCTTTGCTCATTGACGTCCTCGGTGAGAAACTGCCCGTAGTGATCGCGGTGGTTCTCACCGAGGATGGGCAGTTGTTGAAAGATAAGGATGTTTCCTCTTTGGCGGCATTCCTTGAGTTCGAGATCACTTTCGAACAGTCGGTTCAAGTGGTGGAGGATTTTTTTACTATCAACCCCATTACTTCCGTCTTGGAGAAGTTCGGAACGGCACTGGATCATCTGAACAAGAGGACGAAAACAGCGATTTCAACATCGACTGGGTCGTTACCCTCCTCTGCCGTGGAGACATCACCAAGCGCGACGCAGTAATGTGGGGGTTTACACCAGATGAAAGTGAGCCATACATTGATTACTGTACCAAGGAGGTGGCTATAAGAGAGGCTATTCATAATCTTTTCAGTGGTCGTAAATCTTTAGGCAATACAAAACAACGGCCGCTTTCAGTCGAAGACAAGTATTGCGAGGTTTGCCGAGCCGCTGCAAAGAGATTCGGCAATAAAGTAGAGTGTTCTACATGCGATCGAAATATTCAGGTGATACGCGATGCCGAACGACGTGAAGATCCAGTTAGTCATCGAAGCTATTGAACAAAATTTCGATCGTGTAATCAATAAGATCAGAGAGCTCCAAAACACGATGCGGTCTGTTCAGCAGGCCGCCCCCGTTCGCGCCATCCAAGATCTTAGTCAACAAGTAAATATTCTTACACAGCGTTTAGATGCAGCTACCCGAGCAATGGACAACCAGACGCAGGCAATGCGTCGTGGCTCACTCGGTATGCTCGACATGCAGATGAACGTGCGCAGCTTCATTACCGACATAGGTCGGATGATACAACTTCAGGCACGTTGGTACGCTGCTCGCGCTTTGATTTTCGGGGGTTTTGCTGCTGGCCGTGAGGTCATTGAGTATGTTGCACAATTGGATCAAGCCCGTGCAGAGTTGCTTCGTTGGGAAGCCACCTCCGGTCAGGTTTCGGAGAAAACCAGGCAAAACACCGAGCGCATTATGCTCTCGATGCGCAGGACTCTTACCGAGTATCCCTTAACGCTTCAACAGATAAGTGAATCTACGCAGGCTTTTATTAGCGCTGGTGTTCCTTACAGCGTCGTGGCAGACATGGTCTCTGGTATAGCTCAGTTGAAATCCGCTTTTAAGGAGATCAACTTCAACGAGTTTGCCAAAGCCGTTACTGGTGCGTTCAACGTGTTCAAGGACCAGTTGGGTGAGGGGATAACCGACGCAGAAAAATTCCAGCTTATCTTTGACAAGATCCTTCGCGCACAGGCCATCGGTGTTATCCGTCCGGAAGAATTCACTAAAGTTTTACAGTACATGAGTGAGACTTCCAAACAGGCGGGCTTCACCCTGGACCAGCTTTTGGCAATGAGCGTTGCCATCACCAACACTGGAATCAACGCTGCCAGCGCAGGCCGTTTGATGTCCGGCTTGATGGTGAATCTTACCTCTTCCAAAGCCAACGAAAAACTGAAGCAGCTCAGCGACGAGATCGGTGGTGATCTTTACAAAGGACTGGACAAAGACAAGAACCTTGCCGAGCAGTTCGATAAAATCATTGAGAATCTCCGTTTTAATATCGGTGCTGGCGGTTCCATTCCTGCTGGGTGGATGTCCTTCCTTGAGGGACTAACTCGTGAAGAGCGTCGTCGTGTACTCGTTGCATTTTTGGATCAGTACAAAGAGTACTTGCGGCTCGTGAAGGATATCGCTGGTGCTGAGGGTGGCTTGACTAAAGCCGCTGACATTATGAAGATGACCATTCCCGCGCAATGGCAAATCTTTCAGAATATATTGAGGGAAATCGGTGCTAATGCGCTCGCGTCAGAGGGGGCACTGCGAACGTTCATGGGGGTTGTCAATGACATTGCCCGTGGGATGCTCGCGGCTGTTGACCAAACGGGTATTTGGGCGGATAAACTGGACAATCTGGGAACTGCGGGAAAAGTTACATACGCTCTAATCCAGGGAATACGAAATGCGTTTTCCGCACTTGGTGATATTGTATCTGTAGCATTAAAACCATTCGAACTTTTGTTGTCCCTATTGGGGAAAGTTGCTGAATGGCTTGGAATTGCAGGGAAACAAGCCGACGCACTTCGCGCTTATTTTTCAGCAATGACCGGGGCAGTTACAGGCGGTCTTGTCGGTGCTCTTTTAGGCGCCGCTGGGGCAGGCACAAAACTTGCTTTGGCATTTGGTGCGGTTCGGACAGCAATTATTTGGTTGGTAACTTGGGGTTTACCGATGCTTTGGAAAGCATTGGGACCCATTGGCCGCTTGTTGATGGTGGGTAACGCCATCTATAGCTTGTTCGAATCGTTGTCTGATTCGTATAAGGAAAGTCAGCCGGAATACCAATCTGATAAGAAAATCGAGGGTATGAAGCTCCAAGAATCTAAGGATCTTCGCACCCAACTAGCCGCAGAAAATGAGGCATTGGCAAAACTTACGGAGGAGAGGGATAAGATCCTTGCTTCCGGTGTTAAGGAGGAGGAGCATTTTGACGTCGTTACAGGCACGGTTTCGGGAAATTCTGTATCTCGTTTAGATCGTGAGATTGAAGCTAAGAAGAAGATCATAAACGCTTATTCGGCAGAGCTTAAGAATCGTGAAGAATTACAAAAAGCCGCGGAGAAAACAACGGGCCAGACCGCGCCAGACATAAAAGGGAAAAAGGGAGCGGGTGATACCGGGGCCGCACGAAGTCTAATCTCTGCTGAGAAAGCACTCGCCCAGGCAGAGCTTAACGAAATCAAGGCACTCGCCCAGGCAGAGCTTGACATCATTCAAAATCAGCATAAGTTAGGATTGAAGTCCCACGAGGAATATTACGCAGAAGTTTCTAACATAGCGTTGCAGGAGTTTGTTGCCGAGCAAAAAGTTTTGCAAGCGGAAAAAAGCGCATTGCAGAATGAGTACAAACTTCTTTACGCTGAGGCGGATACCCCAAAGAAAAAGGAAGCTGTAAAGAAAAAAGAACTCGCTGATCTTGAGGCTCTTCGTGTTAAAGAGGTACAACTGAATGTAAAACATCAGCAGACTCTCACGCGCATACTCGTTGAAGCTGAGCAACAGCGCAGGGAACTGTACAGGACGTTTGGCGAGTCTGTTCTTTCCATCATTGAAACACGCAATAAGAGATACGAAGAGTCCGTTCAGAATCGTATTCAGAATGAGAGGACACTCACTCAGTACCTGTACGAGAACAACGTCATTTCCGCTGAAGATTATTACGAATCAATGTACGAGATGATTCAGCGGGAACAAGATTCTAAAATCCGTAGTATTGATACGCAGTTTAAAAAGTATCAAGAATGGATGAAGAAGCAGGTTGATGCAGGTGTTCTCACTGGTGACAAACTTGAGCAGGCCAAGCTGCAAGAAGTTGTGAAGTTCGAACAAGCGGAGGCGCAAAAAGTAAAAATAGCTGAGGATGCTTCTTCACAACGGATTCAATTACAATTGAAAGAGCTGGACGATGTTAAACGTATCCTTGAGAAAGAGGATATGTTTGCCGTCATGCGTAAAGAGATGGGAGACATTGTTCGGGAGTGGACAAATGTTGCCGCCCACCTGCAGAAAATAACGAGGGATGCTGCTAATGGCATGGCTGATGCCATGAGTGATTCCTTCTTTAAAGTGTACAAAGGTGAAATTCGTAATTTAAAGTCGTTCGTTACAAACTTTCTCGACGGCATTGCCGATGCAATGGCTCGCAGTGTTTTCGATGTAATAGGAAAGTCTCTTACAGCGGAGATAATGCGACCATTCGCTGATATTTTCAAAGGTTCTGGTATAAAGATACCCGGTGTCACACCACCAGAAGAGCAAAAAACGGCCTTAATGCACGTTTGGGCTGACGTTGTTCAGCTCACTGGAGTATCCCCTTCGGGGACGCCAATTGACACAGGTTCTGAGGGTTGGGCTCCTGCAGGACATCCGCAGTCGCACACCCCTGTTTCAGCCCCCACGGACGTTGTTACTGAAGAAATGGAGGAGGGGGCTGAAGATGTCGATGCTTCGTTAGACGATCTTACTCAGACGGTTGATACCAACGCCACACAACTCGGGATTGTGCTGCAGACTGCCATTGGGAGAATGTTTCCTGTCATTGGTCTAATAAATAGTTTGATTGCTTCTCTCTCTGCGATGTCTGCGAGTAGTTCGGGGGGTGGTTTGTCTAGCCTGCTCGGTAAAATACCGGGATTGGGTGATATCTTTGGTGGTGGGGGTGGGGGCATTGAGTCGTTCGGTGAGAACGAGCTTTTGACGTGGGCTGCCACAGCGCACACAGGGAGGAAGGCCTATGGTGAGTTCCCTAAGTATCGAATGGTGCCCTCCGGTGTTTTCGCAGGAGCACCGCGATACCACTCTGGAAACCTAGCTTCTAACGAGAGAGCGGTTATAATCACAGATGATGAGCATGTGGTTCCTGACAATAAAGTTTCTCGTTCTTCTTCGGATACACAGCAGCAGGTGCAGCCAGTAATTGTCCAGTTTAACGTTTCTACATTGGATTCAGCTTCCTTTGGGGCATACGTGCAACAAAATAGAAAATTAATTGCCAACGCGGTACTTTCCGCACAGGGTGATAATCACAGGGCGCGACGAGGCAGGTAATTAAAATGGCAACATTTCCCACGACTGTTCTTCTCTCGTATCCTGTAATAAAGACCCCCATTTTTGAAACGCAGATTATTTCGTTTGGGGGTGGGGTGGAGCAGCGCATAAAATTATCTCCCACCCCGACGTATAAGTTCAAGTGCACTTTGGAAAACAAAGAAACAGCGGACGCCGAAACCATCTCATTATTTTTTGAGGCACGTGGGGGCTCTTACGAGTCTTTCTATTTTCGAAACCCAGAGGAGTGTTACGGCGATCGTGCTTGGCAAGCGGGAACTGCTTACATTGTCGGTCAGATAGTGCGTCCATCCACAGCAAATGGGCGGTCCTATAAGTGCACAACTGCTGGAACCACGGGTGTTAGTGAGCCCACTTGGCCCACAACGGAAAATGGAACGGTTAGTGACGGCGAGGTCGTTTGGACAGAAAATTCTTACACCGTCCGTTTCATGGAAGATGAAATAAACGCTGAATATTTCAATTACTATTTGTTTACTTTCGGTGCTTTCGAACTGATCGAGGGATAAGATGGTTGACATTAGTTTTCTGGCAAAAAACTTAACATTGGCGGAAATTTGTCGTATTGACTTGAAAGACAATGAAAATTCCACATTGCTTCTCACCAAGCATAAGCAGAACATTGTGTACGGTGGTTATACGTTTACATCTATACCCATGCAACGCGGCCCTGTGCAATACCATGCTAATTTGGAAGTGGATAAGATGGATCTAACCATAGGTATTGTTGGTATTCAAATAGGGTCTGAGAATTTGAGCATCCCTTCGTGCATACGACGTGATTTTTTTCGCAACGCCCGTGTGCGAATGTGGGTTATCGACTATTCTGATCCCAGTATAGTAGGCAGGATGTTCTGGGATGGCTACGTGACAGGGGAGATCGGTTACGCTAAGGGGGCGCTAACATTATCAGTCGGATCCATTCTTGACTGCTTGGGTGACAAGTTTCCAAAATTAATCTACTCCGAGTTTTGTCAGCATTCACACTACTCTACAGCCGCTCCAGGAGCATTCCACACCCTTTGTGAGCTTAACGAAGATGACTGGAAGGAAGTGGATGGGATTGATGACGGATCGACAACGGTGAATATTATTGCCCCCATGTTTGCTTTTTCTAATCATTCCCAGGGTTACTGGGAACGTGGGAAACTTTATTGGAATGGCGTTCGTCGGTCTATCAGTTATCATGGAAATGGCTTCGTTCAGCTTCTCACCCCTTTACCCAGTGTTCCCACTGTGGATGATGTTGTTATTGCTTCACCTGGTTGCAATAGGACTTCTACAGCGTGTCGTGATCGTTTTAATAACACGACGCATTTTTTCGGATTTGAGTACATTCCGAAGCCAGAAATTTTGTACGCTTCCTTGACTCAGTGAGGTTTTTATGTGGCAGGACGATGTTGTAGATTGTGCCAGAACGTGGTTTGGTACAAAATACTTTTTTGGTCAATTAGTGAAAGGTGTTGGTGCTGACTGCGGCACTTTTATTATAGGTGTATTCCGTGAAGTGGGGTTATGGCCAAAAACGCTCGAACTTACACGAAAGTATAATCGTCAGGCTTCCCAGAACGTCATTGAGAGCATTTTCAACAAAGAGCTTATTGCCACGGGGCTATTTGAAAAAGTTTGGAGCACCATGAAAGATGGGTACCCTCCGAAAATGGAGAAGGGTGACCTGCTTGTTTTTAAGAACCCGTCACGTGGTGACGGACATATTGCTATCTACACAGGTGAGGGGACGATCATCCATTGTACGGAGCGTGGCGGGGTGGAGGAAATAAAAGTCTCCAAGCAAAATGTGAGTTCTGTGTGGCGGTATAAGGGATAATGGGCATTTTTAGTAGCATCTTCCGAATTGTACTTCCGATCGTGGCCGCTGTTATCGGGTTCGTGATAACAGGGGGAAATCCTATGGGTGCCGTATACGGGTACGGCATAGGATCAATGATTGCCGGAGCTTTGTTCCCACCCGAAGCAGAGAATAAACAAAGTTCTGGTCCAGGTCAACTTCAGCTTTCTACTTCCAATTACGGTGGTGCTATACCTGTAGTATATGGTGCACGTAGAGTCGCTGGTAACCTCATCTGGGCGGGAAACCTTGTGACGGTTGCTGTGGAGCACGACGCGGGTGGTGGCGGCTGTATGGGGGGCGACGCCACGTATACTACATATGAATACTATATATCCTTCGCCATGGCGATTTGTGTTGGTCGTGGGAAGCAAGAGGTGCGTAGAATTTTTAAAAATAAAGATGAGTATGTTTACAACCGAAGAGATGGACGGGCGTATTCCATTACTAATACGCAATCGTTGATACAACAATATGGATGTGCAATGGCTGGTGCAGTCATCAATGGGCAAATTGTTACAGGCCAATTGGGCACTGGATCGTTTGCAATGACAATGTACGATGGCACGCAGACAACTGCAGATCCAACTATGGCTGCTGCAGTTGCTAATCCTTGCCCGTACAAGAACCTTTGCTACGTGGTGTTTCCTAATTTCTATCTTGGGAATACACCGATGATGCCACAATTATCATTCGAAGTTTCTGAAGTAATTGCTAATGAAGATGCAGTTCCTTCTGTAGTTGATTCACTCGTTTACACTTCGGGAGAATTTATTTGTCAGCAATTATACGCTGAGGGATACTTATGGTTAATTATTTCTGATGCCTCGGCCAACCCAATCAGGATAGAAAAAGTAAATCCCGATACGATGTCCGTGGAGGATAGCGCCACCTTGAATCTCGGGACAGGTGAGACCATAGCTATTTCAGGAACTCCATTCGGTCTTAGCACGTACCTTTGTTATCAAGGTGGGTTTTTATATCTCCTCTCCCTGAATCGTTTATCAAAAATTTCGTGCGCGTCTTTGTCTATTCAAAGGCAGTGGTTTGTTGGCACTGTTACTATCGGTTATCCCGACGGTCCTGATCCGTGGTTTTACGGTGCTAAGAGTCCCTACGCTATGGAAAGTGATGATTACCGTCCTGAAACAGGTGCTAATTGGGAAAATTACTGGGTTAAATTAGGCCCTGTTTTTGATAGTGGTGAGTGGTCATGGGACAAGGTAGGCTGGTCCACGGGCACGAACATTCGTGGAACAGAAAGGTACCAAAACGGCATTTCTGCCGGACCGGGATCAGATTATGTAAGTTTTTGGGGTGAGGGACAATTAAATACTCCCGTGCCATGGTCCTATGGTTCATATAATGTTGTTCACTATCGTTTGCGGGATGGCTACGAGGAGCTTGTAACGGGCAATCCCCTATTGTCGATAGGGGAAGCCATTTGGACACAACCTATTTCTGCAGGATCGTATAGGGTTATTTTCAACAGAGACTGCATCTGTTTGTTGGATAGTAGTGACATTGTTGTTGCTTCCATCAGTCGCACTAGTTTTAGTGATGAGTATATTCGAAGTGTTGCATACCTTGCGTACAATGATACTCTTTACGTTTCTACAACTGGGGGCGTTCGTGGTCTTTCTATTCCAGAATTAACTGTAACATATGGACCGTATGTAGTTGCGTCTGGTATGCTGTGTGTGCAGACGGATAACTGGTCTGATCGAATCTTAGTTATGACAACGACGGGTTATTGTGTTGTTTTGGATACATCATTAAATTTGGTACGGTCTTGGTCGTTAGCGTCTTTAGGATTTACGGAACAAAATGGACTTTCTCACGAATACTACCTTCCATTGATTCCCGCTCCAAATAGTAATATACGTGGTCTTGGACATATGTTTTTCGTTGGGTACACATCTACAGGTGAGTATGCAGGATGCACATTGATAAAGATGGAATACCCACCAGATTTTTTGTACGTGGAAGACATTACGCCTCAGGATGTTTCCGAGGATGTTCTCACCAATCCATTTTATGGTAATGGGCTCAGTTCGGATATTATTGACACTGAGGGAAACTACGCGGGTAAGGCTTATGCACGGGACGCGGATTTATTGATCGCCCCGGCATTTGATAGGCAGCGGTCTATTCTCGATGCTTTACAATACATTCTTCAACATCATGATGGTTTTATTACTTACTATGATGGGAAGATAACACATAGACAGTTTGAAACGCGCAGTGCAGATATTGCGTTTGCACAGGATACAGATAAGAGCGACGCGTTTGCTGACGCTTCTGAATCTCCTAACTGGCGATCGGTGATAGAATGACTATCTCTGTAAACGAGGCAGGTGGGGCACTTCAACTTGCTATAAGTGATGAGACGTACCAACGCTCTTGTGGGTACGAATCCACGTATGATGTTTTAGGTGCCTTTGATGCATATGTCTCGTTTGCATCATTTTCATCCACGTTGGTATCAGGAGCTGTTCAAGCATATATTGAGTTTTTCGTCGATGCAAATAATTACGCTCGTATAGGTCGGTACAAAGATTCTACTGGTGAAGACAAATACTTAGTCACGATATACAATGATGGTGCAATTACCACTGGTGAGCTTGATTTTACTGCCGCTTCTGGTGTTTTACGAATAAAGCGTACGGGGATGACCATCCTTTGTTACGCAGGTGCACTCGTGGATGGGCAGTACGTTTGGGGTGAAATCACTTCTGTCGGAACGTTCAGTACATACCATGGGAAGATCAAACTCATGCTTTCTGTGGGTGCGGGCAATTCGGGGTCTGTGAGTTTTGACAACTACGTTTTTCAAGAATCCAGCAATTCTCTTTACGAAAGCCATTTCGTTTCCAAAGGTAAAAACTCAGATAAGTTGGTCGTAAACAAGGCCGGTGCCAAAGATTATAAAAACAAGGTTACGGTACAGTACACGAAGCGCGCAGCAGCGTATACTATCGGAACAGTTCCTGCCGATGACTTAGCTGATATTGATACATTCGGTCTGAAGGACGCAACCATATCTCTTGACTCACTTTGTTCATTGAATCGTGCGGACAAGATGGCTTGGTTGTTCCTCCGAAGATACTTGATGCAGCCGGAACAGTTTAAAGGCATTTTAGGTCCACGCAGCTTGGGCGTGAAACCCGGCGACATTCGGTATATTAGTGACAAGCGCTTAGAACTAAGCAATGCACCGGCCAGGGCGATTTCTGTTTCGGAGGGTGCTGATGGGCTTATCGATGTCGAGTTCTCCGAGGAGAAAGATCTGTATGAGATGGTCTACTTTGCGGAAGACACAACGGATCCCACAATACCTGGCAATTTGTCGGATCCGGCGCAGAGTGTTCAGCGTTTAACCGTGGTGGAACTCCCCTCTGTTTACGCTACTGGCAATCAGGTTGCAGTATGTTTTTCCAAGCCGGATGCGTATACCTCATGGGCAGGATGCATTCTTTATAAGGCGTATAACGTGGAGGGGGATTATACACGGCAGTCTACCTCTACGATGGCTTCGGGAACCGGCGTTGTTCTTAGTGTATCCATGGCTGGGGGTATTGCAACGATTCGTGTTCAGTTAGATTACGAAAACTACTCGTTAACTTCCGCAGTGAGTCAGGATGCACTCTTTCAGACGCCACATTTGAACGAGTTCATAGTGCTCACTGATGCAGGGGTCAAATTCATACGTTTTCAAACTGCAGAGCTCGTATCAGCAGGGATTTATGATTTATCGGGGTTATTATACGATGTTACGGACACCCCCTTGATGAATACGTACGGGGATGTTCGTGCTGGACATATACTTTCCGTGGGATACGCTTTCACTCTATCATTGTTATCTGCTGACACACGCAGAACACTGTATTTCAAAGCAGCTTCGTACAATTTCTCGTCGCAGTTGCAGGATTTGAGTTTACTTACCGCCGAGGACGTGTACATCGAGGATCTGTATAATAGGCCACTAACGCCGTGGGATGTGCAGATCAATAGTGTTGGTACGCAGGACAACAGCTACCTTTGCGTTCCTTCCTCTACGGACCTTGTTATTACTTGGAAAACACGAAATCGTTATGCCACTGGTATTTACAATTATGAACGCACAGATTCCGTTGTTGACGATTCAGACTTCAATCGTTATGTGATAGAAGTTTGCGAACAAGATGGAACGATTGTAAATACATATTCTGTTTCCACAGTTTCTTCTAAGACATATACTTATACAACAGCTCAACAGGTTACAGATGGTTTTTCCACGGGGAATTTCCTAATTCGTTTGTATCAAGAAGGACTGCATGGAATTAGTGATGCATATTCTGTGTATGCTCAGAGGACTATTCCTGAGGCGAGCCCAAGTGCAAGTCCGTCATTGTCACCCAGCGCCAGTTTGAGTCCATCACGTAGTCCCTCGGTGAGCCCGAGTCGTTCACCTTCACTTAGCCCTTCAGCTTCGGTAAGTCCGAGTCGTTCACCATCGGTGAGTCCAAGTGTTTCTCCAAGCAGTAGTCCATCTATTAGTCCAAGTCCGAGCCCAAGCCTGTCGCCATCGGCTTCTGCATCACCTAGTGTAAGTCCCAGTGCATCACCTTCAGTATCACCCAGTGCGTCCCCGAGCTTGTCTCCTAGTGCAAGTATGTCACCCAGTGGCTCACCAAGTGTAAGTCCTTCGGCTTCACCGAGTGTGAGTCCCAGTTTGAGTCCTAGTGCGTCTATGAGTCCATCAATCAGTCCAAGTGAAGCGGGATCTTCTTCTATGAGTCCCAGTCGAAGCCCGAGTGCTTCACCTAGTTTAAGCCCAAGTCCGAGCCCAACAGATTCATGGACGATTGCTGCAAATGGGGATGATGGTGTTATATGGTCTACGTATTTTTGGAATGATATGTCCGCCGATGGTGTGGGATCGTATTTTGGTGAGTATCGTACATTCCTGCGCTTTACCAATGTCGATATTGTTAAGGATACGCCTCTTACCTCTGCCACGTTGAAGATTTTTGTGGAGAATATTAATGGGGGTGCTTTTAATTTCCGAGCGTATGGAAACGATGTTGATAATGCAGCACAGCCAGCATCTTTTAATGATGTAAACAATGCTACTTTAACGTCGGATTACACCACCGTGGATTCTTCTACACTTGACGATTATGCATTTAATAGCATCGATGTAACAGATATTCTGCAACATTTAATAACACGTGCAGGATGGACCAGTGGAAATTCCGTGATGTTCATTTTGAAGCATGTTGATGCTGCTGACGGTGAGTTTTTTAATGTGCGTGATTACCAGTATGGTTATGCAAATTACTATGCCAGGTTGGAAGTTGTATACTAGTTTTATAAGAGGAGGGTACTCACATGGCTACGAAGCACAATAATTTTGCTATCCTGCCCACGGGACCAGTGGATTGGGTCGCCGCTTTGAACGATTTTATGAACAAGGTGGAGGCAGGTCCAACAGTAAAACTTGTGGCGGGTGAAAGCTTGACAGCAAGAAAGCCCATATTGATTCATTCGGATGGATTAGCATACATAGCAATATCGGGCGAGGCGGACGGTGTTTGGCAGTCGGCTTCTACAGCTCAATCTGTGGAAGGATACATGCAACGAGGCGGTGTTTTCACCTACGGAAGTTGGACGTGGACACCCGGTGGCAAAATCTATGTATCTGGTGGTGAACTCACGCAAACACCCGGAACCAATCCTTTGGGAAAAGCTATTTCGGCAACTGAGATAGTTATTTGTCCGTATATGCGTGAGTAACTTTTATAACAAGGGGTGCTAATATGATTACTAAAAAAGAGGATATCGAAGTCACTCGTGGTGACGATAAGCGCTGGTCCCTTCTCTTAACTCGGCGTGACAGCACCCCGCATAACATAACCGGGTGGACAGTGTTTTTTACGGTTAAATCAGCAGTTACTGATCCTGATGCAAGCGCGAAAATCGCTAAAAATATCACTTCCCATGCCTCCCCCTTGAATGGACTCACCTTGATTGACCTTTCCGCTTCCGACACGGCAAGCCTACCTGTGGGAACGTACTACTATGATATTCAAGTAAAAACGGACGCAGGTAAAATCTATACAGTGCAAAAGGGCAAGTTCGTAATTGACTACGACGTAACTATACGAACTTCTGTCTCATAAGGGTCGTATTAGTGTGGTACCTTCTCTCTGCCGCGGTCACGGTCATTCTGTTCATTTGGCTGATCGTGCTGTGGTGGAACTTTAGAATTCTTTGCGGTGGGTAGCGAAGCAGCGGGTGGGTATGCTGAGATGACAAAAGCAGAGTTGCTCGCTGAAATTCGCAACGGGTTGAGTGAGTAGGGACTATGGCAACTGAAGTCATTAGAGTAGTCGATCCCGACAGTGGTTCAGGGTATCACTACGATTCGCTTTCCGACTGGGAAGCTGATCTCGGGGATACCACCACCGGTGACTTGCCTACTGACGATATGATCGCCACCGCCAAGTGCCGCTGCACGGGAGGAACTGCAGACACGACTGCCGTCACGATTGACGGCTGGACCACAGATTCGACTCGCTACATAAAAGTCTGGACTGATCCCACAGAGTCGTATCGCCATGCCGGAACCTACCCGACAGGAAATAAATACAGGATCGAGGCAGCCGTTGGAAGCTGGGGCGCAGTTATCTCGTCAGAGGAATCCTATGTTCGGGTCATTGGGATCGCGGTGTACCTGCGTTATGCCGATGAAGGGCAGACGGCAGCAGTCAGTATTAACGCGTACAGCGGGGAGTCTTACATCTCCGCCAACATCTGCAAAATGGAAGATGGATATCAGTCGGGGATAGGCATTCGTACAGCCGGCGGCACCGCATATATTTATAATAATATCATTTATGGTTTTGACAACTTTGACTCAGGGAGCCTGAGTTCAGGCGGGATTGCTGGGACAAAATACTCTGACGGAACTGCATATGTATACAACAATACTCTAGTCGATTGCGATTCCGGGCTTATCAGTCAAGACGAAAATGGCGGGACCATATATGCCAAGAACAACCTCTGTTATTCTTGTGGCGTTCCCGCGGTCGGTGAGTTCGCGGCCGGAACGGACTATAACGCCACGGATGCCGCAGCCATGGGCTACACTGTGGTCGGAGGAGGCAATACCCACGACGAACTCTCGCAGACCCTCACCTTCGCGGGAACATCAGATTATCACCTTGCCGCAACCGACGCAGGAGCCAAAGGTTACGGTGTCAATCTCTACAACGATGCCAATCTTCCATTCCAAGACGATATTGATGGAGAGGATCGTGGTGGTTCAGGAGCAACGTGGGACATCGGGGCTGATGAATTAATACTAGTTATTACGCAGGAAGGATTCCGCTTCCGCAACGATGACGGGGACGAAGACGGGGCAACGTGGAAAGCAGCAGAGAACGTGGATATTTACGTGCAATAAGAAAAGGAGTAACACGGCAATGGCACAGATTCTGTTTCGGCTGAAAGACAACGTACACCCCGATCCTGACAAGGACCGCAGGGGAAGCTACAAGAAGGGCTACCCCGTGAGCATCAAGCCTGACGGGTGGTATGAGGGCAACCCAAACTGGGCGCAGTCTGCCTACGCCGACAAGACCAAGTGGTTTGTGGTTGAAGTGACGGATGCCACGGTGGAAGAGTTGCAGCACTACGCCGGTTCGTGGAAGGACAACTTCGACTACGAAATCGTTGAAGCACGTCCCGCGCAGGGGCAGTACGATGTGCGGGTCTTTGAGCAGAATGCCAGCGCTTCGGGAGCCAACGCAATCACGCAGGCCAAGGTGGAATCGTTCCTGACCAAGTGGGGCTGTACGGCAATCTCTGCTACCACAAACTCCGTTGCATTTACATTTTCATTGTGGAACGCGGTGCGCAGTGATGCCTTTTGGGAAATTCCCTCCGTGGTGCTGAAAGGATCGTTTGTGCTCAACGGGTACACTCCTGCAACGGGTGTGGGCAACGTCACCTTTACGGCGATCCCCGAAGCGTTTCCGAACATGGATCAGGCGAAGATCACCACCATGATTACGCGCAGGATTGAGGAGCGTGGTGGGACGATCATAGGCATCGACTATCCCGCTTTCACCTTTGAGATCGAACGCAGCGACATCCTGACCCGCTTCCGCGCCAATGTGAAGCGCAAGGGGGAAGGGATTTACCGGCGCAGACAGTTTGTGTTGCCTTCCGCTGTGGTGGATACGATTGTCGCTACCGGGGGATTCGCGCAGAGGACGAAAGCGGAGTTGCTTGCTGAAATTAGAAACGGGTTAAGTGAGTAGAGATTATGCTGACCAGCTACGTTACATCTGGCGAACAAACTTTCATGCAAGCCGATACGGGATTTGAAATTCCCGGATCGACGTTTTCTGGAATTCAGGCAAACGATATTATGCTGGTGTCGTTTGTGTTCTGGGGGTTGGACGAGATCACTTCTGTCCCTTCCGGGTGGGAACTTTACGCGCAAGCGACAAGTGAGCATACTCCTCCGATGGATCAGCGTGTTTATTGGAAACGCGCAACATCATCTTCGGAACCGGATGCTGAGTGGACTTGGACAAAAACGGGAGCCGCCTGTTGCATCGACGTAGTAGCATTGGTCTATCGCGGGGTTCATCGTAATGGAAGCCCGTTTGATTGTACCTACAGCAACGTCGATGCCTCTAGCGGAACATCGCTGGTTCTCCCGCAGATCACCACGACAACGGCAAAATGCAGGATTGTCGGAATTGTTCACCATAATACCAGCGGCTCTTCTTCCTGCGCCAATTTTGATAATGAGCGGATTGACAGTGGCAACGACAATGCCTGCTACGACGAAGAGCAGGCAAGTGCGGGAGCCACGGGCAGTTATACCGTAACCATTCCAGACGGCGGCGGCGTTGGAGTTCTGCTTGCCCTTCGTGCGTATACTGAAACCATCACCACCGTTGTCGATCCTGATTCTGGTTCCGGTTATGATTATGATTCGTTGAGTGATTGGGAATCTGATTTAGGAAATACCACTTCCGGTGATCTCCCTGCGTATAATGAAATCGCTGTTGCCAAATGCCGCTGTACGGGTGGGACGGCTGATGATGGCTCCTTAGTAACCATAGAGAGTTTCACTACTGATCCTTCCCATTATCTTAAAGTCTGGACCGATCCAGCAGAGGGCTATCGACATAACGGAACCTACCAGACAGGAAATAAATACAGGCTAGAAGCCACTACTATTGCCGATTGGCATTGGGGAGTTAGAGCAAGCGCACAAAATATAGTTTTTGATGGAATTCAATTAAAATACACCTACTCTCATACTCAAGTTTTGGCGTTGGGGCTTGGAAGCAGAGGATCAGTTCAAAACAGCATTGTTTGGGGAGTCTGTTCTACGGCTTCTTGCATATGCGACGGAATTTTGTTGGGCGATACATCACTAGGCTGCGGAGGATATGCAATAAATAATATTGTGTATGGATTTAAAGATTCAAACGATTCGCAGGGAGTTGGAATAAATAATGCGGTGACGTGGCTTTCAGAAAACACGTACATGCTTAACAACACTGTTGTAGGTTGTCACGTTGGAATTTCTGGAGCTGGATGTTTCGTATTTAATAATCTATGTAGTGGTTGTACCGACGGCTTTCTTGATTGCGAAGCAGACGATGCTCATTGCGATTATAATGCGTCAAGCGTTTCTGGTGATGCTCCCGGCACGCATTCTCGCAACAACCAGACTTTCACCTTCGCCGGGGCATCCGATTACCATCTAGCCGCAAGCGATGCTGGGGCTAAGGGATATGGTCTGAATCTATATAATCATTCCGTTTGGCCATTCCAGACCGACATCGACGGGCAGGACAGAGGGGCAAGCTGGGACATCGGGGCAGATGAGTATGTCCGAACTGTTCGTCTTCGGTTTCTTCTTGACGCTGCTGGGGACCCTGCCGCAGCACAGTTTCAGTTGGAATACCGATACAAGCCAAATGAGGGTAGTTGGGGAAATTGGGCGATCGTACCGGAATCAGAGCCGTAAAGGACGCGGCATTAATGAAAGAAATTATTATCACTGGAAGTAAGGGATGTATCGGAACCGCCGTGGGTAGAAGCCTGTCAATTCCGTACGACGAAGTGGATCTTTCTTTGGGATCTAACCACCAAGATATTCGGAATAGAAAGGGAGTATTGATCTTTCTCTCATCATGGTCAGATCAGAAAGAATCAAAAAGAAACCCGGTTAAATATATAGAAAACAACCTGTCCGGGTTTGCTTCTTTGTTAGTAAATAACCAGTTTGAGGAGGTAATTTTTCCATCTTCAAATGCAGTGTACACGTCGGATACCGTTTATGGGGTTACCAAACTTGCCGGAGAAAAACTGGCAAGCATTTACTGCCCGAGGTGTTGGGTGCTTCGTCTAGCCAACGTCTTCGGCAGGAACGATAGACGGTCTGTTTTTTACCATCTTGCACAGTGCAAGCGGACCAACTCTATATTTACCATCTACAACTCACCAGGTACGGTTAGGGATTACATTGGTGCAGATTTTGTTGCGTCAACGATCGTACAATGTGTCCAAGGGGCGATTGCTCCAGGAACATACAATTTAGGTACGGGCACGGCAGTAAACATTTCGGAGGTTCTTAGGACGATTTGTGAAAAACATGAAATTCCCCACCGATTTGAAGAGCTGCCCAGCGGTGTGACTGCGGGATACGTTCCCAAGGGTAATCTGATCGTGGACGAGGTGCGGGACCTTGTTCAAGAATGGGAACGTTTTTACTTGTTGCAATAAGGAAGGAGGGTGGCAGCGTGTGGCAAAAGCGGATTAAAAAAACAATTTTTACATTGGCAGTGAATGACTGGCAACCGAAAATTACGGAAATGACTTTCCCACTTATTCGTCGTTATGCGAAGAAGATTGGCGCGGACTTTTTCGTTATAAAAGATCGCAAATTTCCTGATTGGCCGATCACTTACGAGAAGTTCCAGGTCTACGACCTTGCTCAGGAAATGGAAAACGATTGGAACATTTATATTGATGCAGATGCTCTTGTCCATCCTGAAACGCCGGACTTTACATTGTACTTAAATAAAAACACGGTCGCTCATGTGGGAATGGACACAGCGCCGATACGTTGGACGTACGACAGATACTTTTTGCGTGACGGCAGAGACATCGGAAGTTGTAACTGGTTCACCATGGCTAGTGATTGGTGTGTTGATCTTTGGCACCCCACGGATGATTTGACACCGGAAGAAGTGATGGCGCGTTGTTTTCCCACTGTTCAGGAGGATTTGAGTGGTGTGATTGATTCATACCATTTGATTGATGATTTTTTAGTCGGTAGAAATATCGCTAAGTTTGGATTAAAGTTTAAAACGATAAACTCTATTTTGGAAGATAAGTATGCCAACTCTTGGTTTTTTTGGCATCAATATACCCTTACTCCAGAACAGAAAATCTTCGAGATGAAGAAGATTTTGCAACAGTGGGGGTTGGCATGAAAGCCATTTTGGATAACGACACGGTCCAAATTGAGGTAACTAATATATGCCCTAAGCAGTGTGCAAACTGCACGCGATTCGTGGGGTTGGTGGAACGTCCGTTTCTAATGACTTTTGATACATTCAAGACAGCGATTGATTCTATGGAAGGATTTCCAAAAATGGTCGGGATAACCGGTGGTGAACCACTACTCCATCCCGATTTCGAACGGTTTTGTGAATACGCGGCGAGTAAGTTCCCCAAAGCCCAGTTGGGACTTTGGACATGCCTTCCCGAAGGAAAGGAGAAATACAGGGAGGTTATTTGTAAAACATTCGGAAACATTTTCATAAATGACCATACGAGAGCGGATATTTTTCACCACCCGTTTTTGGTTGCCGCAAAAGATGTTATCCGTTCTTTTGACGAACTGTTTGTTGCTTCGGACAAGTGTCATTTTCAAATGGCATGGAGTCCGTCTATTAACCCTCGCGGGGCGTACTTTTGTGAAATGGCAGCTTCGTTTTCTATACTTTTTCCAGAAATGTCCGCTGGGTGGGATGTTTCTCCAGGTTGGTGGTGGAAAACGCCCAAGGATTACACATCTCAGATAGAGGAGTTTTGCCCATTTTGTGGTGGGTGTCTTTTCTTAAAGCGCCGATCTTCCATTGAGAGGGGGGTTTACGATGTTTCCCCCAGCAATCTTGATCGGTTAAAGAATCGGGCGCTTATTAGTAAATGCGTATTGTCGGATTTGCAACAAATTCCAGAGCAAGAGCAGGAGCCATTGGCAGCTTACAAGGATCAAGGCTACAGGGATTTCATTGCTCTGCGCTACGGCATTTACTTATCTACGAATAGCCTTTGTTTTAACGAGCCCCATTTAGTTAATGATTTTGGCTTTGAGAAGAGGGACAGTTTGTTAGAACGGTACAGGCAGAGGTACATTTAGTTGGGAAGCAATACCTACTCTACAACTGGTAACTACACGTGGACAGTTCCTGCCGGAGTTACTGTCGTAACTGTCCAGCTGTGGGGCGGCGGTGGTGGCGGAGGCGGCGGCAACGCCACGGTCGGGCAGGGTGGTGGCGGTGGCGGGGCCTTCGCGCAGTTAACGGATTATGTCGTTACTCCAGGAGCAAATCATAATATTACCGTTGGCAACGGTGGTGCAGGCGGCGGGGCAAACGCCAACGGCGCCAACGGCACGATCACGATCTTCCGTCACTCCAACAACGCCAACGCCGCATACGCCGCTCCCGGTGCCAGAGGAACAAGGGCCGGGGCCAGGGGCGCTGGCGGTGCTACGGCTAACTCGTCCGGCAACATCACAAAAGCCGGCGGGGCGGGCGCAAACCGCAACGGCACGAACACGCTGCAAGCCGGATCCGGCGGCGGCGCGGGCGGCAACAACGGAAACGGAGGGGCCGGGGCCAACACACTCAACGCGGCAGGCGGTGCAGGCGGCAACGCGGGCGGAGGCAACGGCGGCGCAGCAGCACTCAATGCCGTGGGCGGAAACGGCGTTCAGCCCGGCGGCGGAGGCGCGGGCGGAGGCGCGGGCAATCGTTCTGGCGGGCGCGGCGGCGTCGGCCAGATCATCATTTCGTGGGCGTTTTCAGCTTCCGCTTCACCTAGTGAATCTCCTAGTTTAAGTCCTAGTGCATCTGCATCTCCTAGTGAATCTC
>ENA-UOWG01001093-UOWG01001093.1-activated-sludge-metagenome-genome-assembly--contig:-NODE-1093-length-29376-cov-6.244739_pt1 | contig 29376 bp, 20 predicted proteins | sample MGYA00238147_ERZ761563 | MGnify/ENA primary metagenome ERZ761563 (study PRJEB28884, sample SAMN05720216) | anaerobic digester metagenome | isolation source: active sludge of municipal... | reverse complement strand
CCGGCAGCTTCGGGGGGCGTGGGCCGGCGCCGCCGTTGGCGCGGTCGGTCCAGCTATGGGTCTCGGTAATCTTGCCGATGGCGCCCGCCCAGATGTATTCGCACAGTCTGCGGTAGCCTTCGTCACAATGCCCCTGATTGCCCATTTGGGTGGGGACCTTGAATTTTTGCGCCATTTCGCGCAATTGCCGGGCCTCGGCAATATCGCGGCAAACCGGTTTCTCACAATAAACCCCGATCCCCAGTCGCATGGCCATGATTGCCGGCAAGGCATGCTGATGGTTCGGAGTGGCAATAAACACGGCATCCAATTCCTTGCCGATTTCGTCGAACATCTTCCGATAATCGACATACACCCGCACTTTTTCGGGATCCTGATTCTTGCTCTGAAGCCATTTCTTGACGGCTCCCACCCGAGGATCCGACACCTCCACCAGCGCCACCAGGGTCTCATTGACCGCGGCTCCCAAATGGGTCATGCCCCGCCCTCCGCCGCCGATCAGGGCGTAACGCAGCTTCCCGCCGCCTCCGTTCGCAGCCAGCAGGTTCAGGCCCGGCGCCATCCGGACCGACGATAACGCACCGGCCGCCAGCGCGGCGCGTTTGAGAAAATGTCGACGATTCATATGGATTTCAACTCATGGTTTTATCGAACAATCCCGTCCTGTTCAAGCAACGAGGCGAGAAAAATTCTTGTCCAAATCCCTGGGTATCCTCCGCGGACTTCGCGATGCAACCTCGGTCTCGGCCTCGGTGGCTGGGCTTCACCTCGATAAACGCCTCAGGCCTCTCGAGGGATCAGGTGAATGTGCGGGGCCTTGACCAGCGCAAAGACACGCTCGCCTTCGGCCAAGCCCATCTGGTCGCAGGCTTGCTTGGTCAACAGGGCGGCCAGCGGAAATCCGCAGTCCAGATCCACCCGAACCAGGGGGCCTTCTCGAGACAACGCCCGGACCACGCCCGCCCAATGATTGCGCGGGCTGCTCCGGTCGTCCTCGCCCCGGCTCAGGATCACGTCTTCCGCCCGGATACAGACAAAAACGGTGCGGACATCGGCAGGTAAATTTTCTGCCAGGGCGGTGACCGATGCGTTCTTCACACTAACTTGGACCAAGCCTTCGCCGAAATGAACGACATGGCCCGGTTGTATGGTTTCGACCGCGACGATGCCCGCGACCGCCAGGCTGCTGGGCCGGCTGAAAATCTCGGGAACCGCGCCTTGCTGAACGACGCGTCCCTCGTGCATGACCACCAGATGATCGCCCAAGGCCAGCGCCTCCTGGCGGTCGTGGGTGACCAGCAACGTCGGCACATTGAACCGTATCAGTAATCCGCGAAGCTCGCCGCGCAAACGCACACGCATCGGCGCGTCCAGGGCGGAAAGCGGTTCATCGAGCAAGAGGAGACGCGGGCGCCGCACTAGGGCGCGGGCCAGGGCGATCCTCTGCTGCTGGCCCCCGGACAGTTCGCCTGGCAAACGCTTCTCCATTCCCGCCAGGCCCATCCAGTCCAGGATCTCGGCCACCAACCGCCGACGATCGGCCAAAGCCAGGCCATGCAAACCATAGGCAATGTTTTGTTCCACGCTCAGATGCGGAAACAATCCGTAATCTTGCGGCACGAATCCAACATGCCTCAGTCGGGCAGGCAGCGAATGCTTCCTCGAAGCCTCGAACCAAACCTCGTCGCCAAATCGGATCAGGCCCTCGTCCGGTTTCTCGAGTCCGGCCAAACAACGCAACACGGTCGTCTTGCCCGCGCCGGAGGCGCCAAACAACACCGTCACGCCCCCCTTTTCCGAGGTTCGCAGCGCTTCCACGCAAATCATCGGTCCGTTATCAAACCGCTTTGTAAAACTGGCGCTGAGTCCGGTGTTCATGGCCTGCGTCGGCGCAATAAAAGTTCACTCCCCCAGACCGCGGCAAACGCGATCAAGGCCGCCACCGCCGCCAGCGTCCAGGCATGACCATCCTCCCCCAGTTGAACATGATGATAAATCGCAACCGAAAGCGTCGTGGTCTGACCCGGGATATTGCCAGCCACCATGATCGTGGCGCCGAACTCGCCCAACGCCCGCGCAAAAGCCAAGAGCATGCCCGCCAGCACCCCCCGGCGCGCCAGCGGCAGCGTGATGGTGAAAAAGACCCGCCATTCCCCCGCGCCCAGCGTTCGGGCTAATTGCTCGAAACGCGGGTTCACCTCCTCGATCGCCGTCCGCGTCGCCCGCACAAACAACGGCAGCGACATCACCGCCAGCGCCAACACGACCGCCTTCCAGGTAAACACAATCTCGACATCGAACCGTTCGTACAGCCACCGGCCAAACGGCCCCCGCCGGCCCAAGAGTCTCAGCAACACCAGCCCGGTCACAACCGGCGGAAGCACGAGCGGCAACGAAACCAAGGTCTCCACAATGGCCTTGCCGCGCCACTGGCGCCTCGCCATCAGCCAGGCCAATCCCAAACCGCCCGGCAGGATGAAGACCGTGCTTAGTAACGCCATCGCGGCGCTGAAATAAATAAATTGCCATTCCTCAGCCGTCACACTTCTCCTTGGTGTTCAGGGCACTTCTAATAATGCGTTTCACTTTGGGCCTTATCCTTCGGTGCATTAGTCCAATTCCCAGGCATGCTTCACGTTCCAGATTCATTGGACAAGAGGATGAATCCATGCTTTTCGAACACTCTCCCCGCCTCGTTCCCGGCCAGATACTCGAGGAACTTCCCTGCGGCTTCCGATTGCCTCGAACCCTTCACCCTCGCCACCGGATAACGGATCGCCGGGCCTTCCGAACGGGGTATTTCAAACGCCACCTTCACCTTCCGGGAGATCTTGGCGTCGGTCCGATACACCATGCCGGCATCCACATTCCCGGATTCGACCGCCGCCAGCACCGCCCGAACGTTTTCGCAGGGAATCATCTTCTTCTCCACCGCGCCCCAAAGCTCGAGCTTCGTCAGATACACCTTCGCATAATTGCCTGCCGGAACCGTTCGCGGATCCCCTAGAGCGAGCCTTTTCACTCCCGCAGCCGCCAGGTCCCGAGCTGAATCGATCGCGATTGAACTGTCCGCCAGCGTCACGACCACAAGCAAGTTCGAAAGCAGACTTCGACGCGTTCCCTTCACCACTAAATCTTTCTTCTCAATCCTGTCCATCATGACCTCGTCCGCGGAGAAAAAGATGTCCGCGGGCGCGCTTTCCTCGATCTGCCGCGCCAACGGACCCGACGCCGCAAAGTTGAATACGATCTTGTCGCCGGTTCGCGTTGCGTAGAGATCGGCAATCGCCTTCAGAGCGTCCGTCAGGCTGGCGGCGGCAAACACGGTGAGGGTCGCGGCACCAACCGTCCATGGCATCGCCAGGATGGCCATCGCGAGAATTCGAGTGAACACAGACTTTTTCATCGAGCTTGCGGGCTTCGGATATTCTCGGATTGTACATGGCACGATGGGGGGAACTCAAGCCAGGGTACCGAAGACCGCCTCCAGCGATCCAACACGCCCTCCCACCCGGAATCCCACAAATGCGCTCTCAATATTTCAGGACCTTCGTATTGCAGAGGAGTCCGCAGGATAGAAGACAGCTGGATAGCCTCAAAAATGCATTTATTTTGAGTCTTTTGTGGCCATTCATTAGTCATCGATCTTGCAGTCTGCTGAGTAAGATGTTTGACACCAGGGCTCGGGGGATCAGAATCAGCTTCATGTTCCACAAGTTACGCGCAAGGGCAGCGTCCACCACAAGCCGTGCGTTCGGTATTCCGCCGTCGGGAGACGGAGGGCTGTCTGACCGGCTGAAGAAGGGACACCCAGCCGCGCCCTCAGAACCAGGAGATGATCGATGAACCCATCCGATTTCAAAAAACAAGGCTTCGGTCTGTCCCGTCGTCGTTTTCTTGGCCGCACGGCGGCCGTCGCGGCGCTGACGATTGTGCCCCGGCACGTCCTGGGTGGCGCTGGCCAGGTGGCGCCCAGTGACAAGACCACGCTGGCCTGCATCGGCCTCGGATCCCAGGGAACCGAAAATCTCGATGCCTTTCTCAAGTTCCCCGAAATCCAGGTCGTCGCCGTTTGCGATGTCAACCGGGAGAGCGGCGGTTACTTGTCGTGGTATTGGGGACAAGGCAAGGAACGACGCAAGGCTGGCCGCGAACCCGCCCGCCGGACGGTGGACAAACATTACGGAGAACACCAACGATCCGGCCAATACAAGGGCTGTGCGGCCTATGCCGATTATCGCGAACTGCTGGCCCGCGAAGACGTGGACGCCGTGATGATTGCCACGCCTGACCATGCCCATGCGGTCATCACGCTGGCCGCCCTTCAAAAGAAACGGCATGTCTATTGCGAAAAACCCTTGACCTGGTCGGTGGCTGAGGCGCGCCGGGTCTCTGAAGCGGCCCGCCAGGCGGGCGTCGCCACCCAGATGGGCAACATGGGACAGGCCGAGGAATCGGCGCGCCGCATCTGCGAAATCCTCTGGGATGGAGCGATCGGGTCGGTGCGCGAAGTGCAGGTCTGGAGCCCGGCCCGGTTCTGGAGACCCTCCCTGTATGAGGAACGCCCCAAGGAAACCCCGCCCGTCCCCGATGGATTGGAGTGGGACTTGTGGTTGGGACCGGCGCCGCATCGGCCTTATCATCCGGAGTATCATCCCTGGACATGGCGCAACTGGTGGGATTTCGGCACGGGTCTGCTGGGAGATCTGGGGTGCCACAAGCTATCGACCGTATTCAAGGCGCTCAAGCTGGGACATCCGGTAAGCATCGAAGCGTGTTCGACCAAGATCAATCCGGAAACCTACCCAATGGGGGTCATCGCGCGCTATGAATTCCCCGCCCGCGGCGATCTGGCGCCCGTCACGCTCACTTGGTATGACGGCGGGTTGCGGCCTCCGCGTCCGCCGGAAATGCTGCCTGACGAACCCATGCGCGACATTATCTACATCGGCGATCGGGGCAAGCTCATGGGCGAACGCCTCGTCCCAGAGTCGCGGATGGAAAGCTACAAGCAGCCCCCCAAAACACTGCCCCGCTCTCCGGGTCATTACTACGAATTCGTCGCCGCCTGTCGGGGCGGCCCGCCGGCCGGATCCAATTTCGTCGATCACGCGGGCCTGTTGTCCGAGGTCTGCCTGCTGGGCAATGTCGCCTTGCGCGCACAGAAAAAGCTGGCATGGGACGGCCCCCGCATGCGCATTACCAACGACGACAATGCCAATAAGTTGCTGCAGCGCGAATACCGCTCGGGTTGGACGATGTGATGCCGATAGCCTGTGAAATGCGGGTTCCCGGCCCCGGAGTGAAGTCTTCGGAGCCAGGAACCCGACTTTAGGTCTGGGCAAAATGATCCTGTTTTTCTACGGCGCCACCACGCGATAAAACTTGCGCGCGGCACTGGTCACCGGTGTCGTATACGACCCCTGGGGACTGCCCGGAACGTCCGACCATTGGCCCCCCATATCTCCAGACTCCTGAAGTCGCCCCCCGCTCCACGTAACCGTGAAGGCGCCGTTCGACAGAGTCGGTGGGTTCAGAACCGGCTTCGGCACCTCGGCCGGCAACCTGTAGATCTCGACGAAGGCGAGCTTGTTGTTTGATGCCGTCGGCCCGTTGCCCAGCGAGAGGCGGCCATCGCTGACGGTGACGGCACTCAGGGTTTCGAACCAGAGCGTCGAAGCGGTCGGCGTTCCTTTGACGATCGTGGCACCTTCGGCTGTCAGATCATAAATGCTGTCGGTGTTGTCGGATTCGCCCACCACGACGAATACATTGTACCGGCCGTTGGGAATTTCAATCTCCCACAATCGACCCGCGGGCAGGTCTTTCTGCAAATGGTTAAAGGTGTCATAGCGCTCGTCCGGCGAGAGGGCATTGTTGCGATTGCGCGCATAGGCCATGTTATCGGCATCCCAACCATAACTGTAACCGTTGCCGCGATCGTCAAACACTTCGCCCGTATCCGCCAAGTAGCCTTCCACCCCTTCGGAGGTTGCATCCTGGAAGTTCACCTGAACAACCAAGGCCACACTAAAGGTGACCTTTTCGGAATCCTTGGTGATGCCACGGTTATCGGTCGCCCGAGCCCACACCGTGTAACGCCCGCCCGAAAGGTTATTCCAGGTCATGGTGTAAGGCGCGCCGGCTGATTCACCGATCTTGTTCGTGTACCCATCGAAGAACTCGACCTTGGCAACCTGCCCGCCGGTCACCGAGGCGCTGGCCGAGATCACCACGTTCGTAGGCGCCGTCGAAAAAGCCGCATTTTTGGCCGGACTTGTGATGGATACGGTCGGGACATAGACCTGCGTGCTGCGTGAAGTAAATGCCTTGACCGCGCCGGCGCTCGAGTCGTTCAACAAGGTCCGGGTCGATGTCTCGCGGTCCATCGAGTAGAGCTCGACACGCGCGTCGCCGTTGCCTTCGTAGTAAATCATGCGCAACGGATAAACCCCGTCGGCCTCGACCAGGAACTCAAACTCCGTCGCGCCACCCGGCAGACCATCGCCGCGTCCGCCCTCATACTGGCCGAGAACCATCGTGGCATCGACCTGGGCGACCGTCGGACCGCAGGCCAACTGGAAACCATCGTCGCTCCGCACCCCGAACCGGTGGATTCCGGAGGACAACGCCACATAGGTCGTGAACTCCATCGCGATGTTGTTGGGATCCGGAGTATAGTTCGTGTCGACGTAGGGGAAGGCCGCGTCGGCGGGGAAGAAACCGCTTGCGACTGTGGCATCCTGGTTGTAATTCACCAGAGTGGTTGTGCCAACGCCGTTGTTGTTGGGACCCGCCGCCTCATTCACGTAAGGCATTCCCGTTTCCGAATCGATGATCAGATCCGCCAGCTGTTGGTTGGCGCGCGCCGCCGTGTTGGCCAGGGTGAAGGCCGTGCCAACGGAATCGGTGTTAGGCGCCTTTCGGATCTTGAAGTTGAATCCACTGCCTTGACCCGATCCCACTGGCGTCCCGAAATTGGCGGGAATCGTGACGAGACTTGAAACCGTCGTAAAGCTCCATTCATAGGCCGCCGAGGCGCCACCTGTGTCGCCGAACATCAGCCGGACCGTTTGCGTGGATGCCAAATCCAACAGGCCAGGCGGATCATACGTGACAATCAGGCCGTCGGATGACGGAGTCTTTACCGCACTCGAGGTGACGTCCTTCCCGTTCAGGCTAAGGACGACGCTGGACTCGTTCACCGTTGCGCTGCCATTCGACAACTCCAGGATTAGGTTGGCATCCGGCGCGACATTATCGGCTCCAGGAGCGGGAGTCGCCGAGGCGAGGTAAGGTCCACTGGCGGGAGTCGTGGTGGGCACCAACAACAGGTAGTTGAGCTGGAGATTGACCGACGCCGCAAGCGCGGTTAACCGCAGGGTCGTGTTCCCGGAAAGTCGAACCACAACAGGATTGCCAGAGGCATCCGCGAGCGGCGCATAGGTGAACGACGCGGTGCCGGGACCCACGACAAAAGTGCCCAGGGCGGCCACGCTTTGATTGGCGCTGGCCGGATTACCCCCGACACGGTCCAGCCGGACGCGTTGTGATAGGGCACTCGATCCCCTGAGGTAAACGCGGTAAGTGTTGTCCGCAAGCGATCGGGTGTAATTCCACCAATCCCCGGCGAGGAGGGTCGTGAGCTGGTGGTCTGTTGCGCCGGCGTCGGCGAAGGCTTTGCGCGCCACATCGGTCGTCACCGCCATTAAAGCGTAATCCCCAGAGCGATAAACTGTATTGGGGGTAGTCCGATTGTTATTATGAAAGTCGATATCGCGCGTGCCCAATAGATTGGCATAGCCGCCCGGGGTGGGTGCGGCCACAAACTTGCCCCCTTCGTAATTGTAATCTTCGGCCTCGATGGCTACAGCGGTCGTTGCACTGAAGGTGTCAAAGGTGAAGGCGTTGGTCATGGTGCGTCCCGCCTGATCGGACACCACAATCCGAGCCGCGTACAGGGTGTCAGCCTGCAGGGTGCTGTAGGAAGCCGTCCGTCTGGTGCCAGTGCCGCCTATCGTGAGATTGCCCGAAACATCGGTATCGTTGAGGTAGAGCTTGATGTTCCCGGTCGCGATCGTATTGGGAGAAACCGTGGTAGCGGTGAAACTCAGGCCGTTGGCCGCCGGATGAAACAGCGTATTGTTCGCCGGCGTCAGGCCGCTGACCTCGGGGGGGTTATTGACCGAATTCGGCAGCCGTTTGACCACCACCCCATACATGTTGCGACTCGCGTTATCTGGCTGATATACCGTGAACGTGCCGGGACCCGACAGGGTCTTCGAATAGACTGTAGACCACTGTTGAATGTCTCCTCCCGGCCCGGTGCCGTTGCCGCCCTCGTCCACGCCCACTTCGTCCGGCATGCTGGGATCGAGATTGCGATTCGCGCCGGTGAACACCGGCTGAAAGCCTTCCGTCCCCATCCAGGCCAGGCCGGTGGTCCAACCCGTCGGATCCAGGCCCTCGGCATAATTCGGAGGCGTGGTGTTGTCGCCATCCGGATATCGATTGTCGATCAGGAGATAAACGATCGCCGCATCGGACAAGGTCACAACCAGTTTATAATCGGCATTATCCCGGTTGTCGTTGCCGCTCATGATGTAGTCGCCCCCAACCAGGTAATCCGGCAAAGGCACATCAACGGTCGCGCCGTTCCAGGAATGATTGCGGTCTACGTAGCAGGGAACATCCTCCCCAAAGATCGGAACAGTATAGGGCGTGCCCGCCGCGGTGTTTAAAAGCGGTTCATTGGCCACGGTCGTGTTCCATGTGATACCGGTCCACTTGGCAACAATCGTATCGGTGGCTTCATTGTCACCGCCGGTTTCGACGACATCGATAATAAGAGGCTGCCCGTTCAGAGCAACTGCGGCGCTCGCGCAGACAAACGCAAGCAGCCATTGGCGTAGGCGCATGGGGGGTATTGGTACAGTTTTCATACACTCATGGAGTTCGTGGTTTTCTGTGATCTGATTGGGAGAAAACCTACCGAAAAACCGAGCCGAAGTTCAAGGGGAAACCTCCGAGAGAGTATTCAATCTGGGCCAGAAATTCACCGTTCCACGGATGTTCATCCTCGAAATATTCCAATCGGAGTCGGGGTCGGAATCGGAATCGTTTCGGCCCTCGTGGTATTCACTTGGTCCCGCATGAATCGTACGCCCGCGCGGTCTCGGTCTCCTCTGCTCATCCTTCGCCTTTCGATTCCGATACCGATTCCGACCCCGCTTCATTGCCAACAAGGAACTCAGATCCTTCGCCCCTTGGAAGGGATCGACGAGCGTTTGCATCCACATCACGCAAGAGCACCCCGCCGACCGGACAACGTGTGAGTGTTCCTTGCCGATGCCGCTATCCCAAACAACTGCACCTCGGCGATCTGCATGGCGTCCGCAGCCGCGCTGGCCACCGCGGGAGAGAATAATCGATAGATCGTGGAGGCCTTGATGTTGTTGAACAACAAAACGTGCTGTTCAAATCCGTTCGTAAAGGTCGGGACAGGCCCGCCCGCAGTCCAGTCAAGGTCCACTGCCTGTAACGCGTTAATCCCGGGTGTCCCCGAATCAGCCGGCCACTTATGGGCGCTGAGCAGTTGATTGTCGTAGTATTCACTCACCGTATTGGCGGTTAGGTCAATATTGAAACGAAACTCGACCGACTTGTCCTTGATCATGGGTAAGGTGGCACTACTGCCAAGATCCGACACAATAGTGCCATCGCTTATATTGCATGCAATCTGTACACTCCATAATTGGAAACCAATAGCATACCCACGCCGTGGCGGGGTGTTCTTTTTCTTTTCCCTAACCACCTGGATCGTATAATGACGCCCTTAATCGCATGACAACAAAAGTACCCCTTTCAGAATTGTCCGAACGAATGAAACGATTCCGGGCACGGATGGATGCCGAACAACCCGATTGGGAGTTCGCCGTGTTCTTGGGCCGGGTCAATCAATATTACTTCACCGGCACCATTCAGGATGGGGCGCTGTGGGTGCCACGGGATCGGGAGGCCGTGTTCTGGGTGCGCCGGAGTGTTGAACGCGCCTGCGCCGAATCCCACTTTCCCGATATCCGCCCCATGAAAAGCTTCCGGGATGCAGCGCAAGGACTACCGGCGGCCTCCTCCTATCGGGTCATTCACTTCGAAACAGAATTGACGCCCTTCGCATTGATCCAGCGATTTCGCAAGTATTTCCCTTGCCAGGAAGTCGGATCGTTGGATGCCCAAATAAGCCAAATCAGAGCGGTCAAGAGTCCCTACGAACTGGCCATCCTCGAACGGGCCGGGGCCATTCATCGGCGGATCCTCGAAGATTGCGTGCCTGGTTTGCTGCGCGAAGAGATCAGCGAGGCCGAATTGGCCTGCGACCTGTATTCGCTTATGGTGCGGGAGGGACACGAGGGCATCATTCGTTTTGGCATGTTCAACGTCGATATCGCCGTCGGACAACTGGCTTTTGGAGAAAACTCGATCTATCCGACCTGCTTCAATGGACCGGGGGGATGCCGCGGCATCGGACCCGCCGCCCCGGTCCTGGGCAGCCGCGAACGCAAGCTCCGCAAGGGCGATCTCGTATTCGTGGATGTCGGATGCAGCGTGGACGGCTATATCACCGACAAGACCATGACTTACATGTTCGGCCTGCCCTTGCCCGATGAGGTCATCGCAGTCCACCAACGCTGCGTGGCCATCCAAAACCAGCTGGCGGCCCAGCTCAAACCTGGAGCGATACCCTCCGCAATCTTCCAGGAAACCATGCAAAGCCTCGAACCGGAATTTGTGGAAAACTTCATGGGATTCGGCAATCGCCGGGTCAATTTCCTGGGGCATGGCGTCGGATTGCAGGTGGACGAACTGCCCGTGATTACGGAGGGTTTTGATGAACCGCTGGCCGACGGAATGGTGGTGGCGCTTGAACCCAAAAAAGGGATTCCAGGCGTGGGCATGGTGGGAACGGAAAACACTTTTGTCGTCGCGTCCTCCGGCGGAAAAAGCCTGACGGGCAATCATCCAGGATTGATCCTGGTCTGACGAAGCGCTGCCTCAGGCCGACCCGTCCCGCGGGTATTTGAAGATCAGGCCGGTCTGCATCGCCTTTTTCTTCAGGAGCTCAGTTTCGGCCAGGGTCAACGGAGTAAATTGGGAAGCCAGTTTCAGGGCGAGACGCAAACAGGGCTCGTGGGCGGGAGACACCGCGGCGGTCACTGGATGGGAAAGAGTAAACCTCAGAGCCAGGAGGGCCTCGGCGGGATCGAGCATGGGTTCATACCAGCAATTCGACGCGAAGCGCTTGGCGTCTTTGGGCCACGGCCCCTTGGCCATGGCCTTCAAAGCGAGTATCCCCATGCCCTTCTCCTGGGCCCGAGCCAGCACTTGCGGGCCGAAATTTCCGGCATTCCATGTGGCGTAGTTCACAGGAAAAAGAATCGTATCGAAGTCATACCGGGCCATGAGTGCCATCGCCGCCTCGACGGAATGAGCCGAGAAACCGAGAAAGCGCACTTTACCGGCCTTTCGGGCGGCTTCGAAGGCGTGAATCGCGCCGTCGTCGCCAAAGATCGTCTCGACATCCCCTAATTCTGTGACCGCGTGCAACTGATAAAGGTCAAAGTGGTCGGTCCGCATCTGTTTCAAGGATCGATCCAATTCCGCGGCGGCTTCTGTCTTCCGACGCTGGGTCGTCTTGCACGCGAGGAATACGTCCTTACGAAAGGGCTCCAAGGCCGGCCCAAGCCGTTCCTCGGCATTCCCATAACTGGGCGCCACATCAAAGTAGTTTATTCCCCCCTCGAAGGCGTCACGGACCACCCGTTCGGCGGACTCGATAGTCATGCCGTTGAGCATGAAACTGCCAAAACCGATCATCGATAGCTTGACTCCCGTCCGGCCAAGCGATCGGCGCTCGAGCCGGCCCGGGGCCGTTTCTCGTTCAATCGCAGACAAAGTCGAGGGGAAATAGGCCATCATTGCCGCCGTCGAAGCGGCCCCTTTCAGAAATGCACGTCTCTTCATGCCAGAATATGGCACAAAGCCATCCGCGACACACGTGGGATTTTCAGGGAATTCGAATCAAATGAATCGCCGCCCAAAAAGGATTCGCGAAGTTTATCGCGCAAAGGATGAGGGACCTCGACTTTGCACGGGGGTTCGATTGCCGCCGCCAACCCCGGTCGGAATACCCGTTGATGAAGACGCGCCAGGAATAAGGCCATGACTCGAGGCTGGCCAAATTTGAGGCCCGGGGCTTTCTGACCGTCGGGAGTGACGGATGGCTCGATGAGCCGCTGCATGCTCTGCTGGCTGAACCGACAGTTTTGACGGGTCCGCTCCCCCTCCAGAAGCCGGTGGTTGATGTGCCTTAAGCTTGGTTGCGCACCCTCAGTCGCTCGAAATCATCGTCCACATCCCCTTGGGGGCATTCGTCGTGCCTCTGCCAACGGTGTCCTGGGTCCGCAGGGTGGACACGTGGGTATCGTGAAAGAGGTAATTGAATCGCTTGGCGTGAAGGCCATAGGCGATCGATCCGTAATTAAGCGAACTGGCCTTGCTGATTTGAACACAGTTTCCATCCAATCCACCCGGGGCATTCGGGCCCGGCCCAGCGCAAAACGACGGCCAATCGTTTCCGGCGGCATTACGGCCATTGGGCAATTCCACCAACAGCAAAGTCCCGGTTGGATCCTGCACCGCGGTATCCCGGTACCCTGGGGGATCCCAGTCCGGCAGCGAACCCGGGGCGGTGCCTCGCAAGTTAAAATAGACCCCGACCCCATAGTTGGGAGGCGGCAACGCTCCGTTCTTGCCCGAGACAATAAACGAAGGCCCCGCCCAGTTCATGGCATAGGTGCGGCGACGCACAAACGGCGCATACTCGATCCCGACTTCGATGCGATCCGCCGGGCACTTCAGGATCTTCGGGATCAAGCCGGGATCGGCGACCGCACCCGAAATCCCGAGGACGAGATCCGATTCGGGGGCACCCCCGCCAATGTACCGGTGAATGTAATCATCCCAGGACAATTGATATTGGTAATCGCCGGTGGAATAGGCTGTCGGTGGGTATTGATCGTTGTGATCGGCTGTAAACATGGCGAACCCCAAACCGATTTGCTTGAGTTGCGCGGTGCACTTGAGACGCTGGGCCCGCGATTTCGCCCCGCTTAAGGCCGGCAATAGCAAGCTGGCCAGAATGGCGATGATCGCAATGACAACCAGCAGCTCGATCAGGGTGAAGGCCCGTTCTGCCCTATCACCGACAACCTGTCTCACCATGGATCTAGGCCTAGACATAACCAATCAACTTCACCCCAATCGCCGATTTCAACAAACGGCCCAGCCTGTCGAGTCACGACCCTCGGCGGTCGAAACCTTAAGCGGCCTTGGCCAGGGCAGCGCTGTGGGCATGAATTTTGCCAATCGCCTCGATAATGTGATCGAGGTCACCGCGCTCCGCCAACAAGAGGTTCTGGGTGACCGCAACCGTTGTCTGACAAACCAACCGATTTCCCTTAAGCTCCTGCAAACTGTCGCGGTAAGCCTTGAGTCGCTCCGCGCTGAAAAGCTTCTTATAACCACGGGAATTGATCGCTTCGTCGATCAGGCCATCGAAATACATCTCGTGATACACACTCGAAGCCGGTATCCCCTCCGCATTGAGTGCCCGGATGAACTTGTCGCGGCTCAGCCCGCTAAACTGCCGGGAATCGTATCGGAAAGGATAGAGATGCCACACCGCCCGGCTGTTCTCAGGCAAGCGAACGGGTTGGATGCCGGGGATTTGCCGAAGCTGGGCGGTCAAATAATCGGCATTCTCGCGACGGACGGCAGTATCCCGCACCAGTTTATCGAGCTGTTGCGTCAAAAGCGCCGCCTGGAAATGCTGCATCCGGTAGTTGCTGCCCCGGGTGAAATACGGCTTATCGCCTTTGAAACTCCCGCAGGCGCGTCCGCAATTATGAAAAGAAGTGCAGCGATCAATCAACTCATCGCTGTTTCCGGTCACCGCGCCGCCTTCGCCCGCGGGCAGGTGTTTGGATTCCTGGAAACTGAAGCAGCCCAAATCCCCCAAGGTGCCGCACTTCTGCCCCTTGTATTCGGCCAGCCAAGCCTGGCAGGCATCCTCAACCACGGCAAGCTTGTGTTTCTTCGCCAGGGCGTTGATCGGATCCATGTCGCACGGCATGCCATAGATATGAACCGGCAGAATGGCCCGCGTCCGGTCCGTAATCCGGCTCTCGATCGATGCCGGATCCATGGTCAGTGTGGCGGGATCGGTGTCGGCGAAGACCGGCAAAGCCTTGTTGATCAAAATGACATTATAAGTGGCAATGAACGTGTAGGGAGAGACAATCACCTCATCTCCAGCATCCACGTCCATGACATGGAGCGCCACCAGCAGCGCGGTCGTTCCACTGGCGGTCGCCAGGCATCGTTTTGCACCCAGCAGGTTCGCGTATGCCGCCTCAAATTCAGCCACCGTCTCGCCGGATCCCCGAAACCACTTCCGGCTGCGTAATACCTTGAGAACCGCAGGCTCCCAGGATTCGCTCCAGGTGGGCCAGGTGGGCCATCCCCCCGGATGCACGGGGGTGCCCCCAAGCAGGGCGGGTTTCGCGGCCTCCGCCGCAAATAAGCTCGGCGCCTGGCCGGCGCTCATCCACGTGATCGCGGCGGAACCCGCCGCCGCCTGTTGAATAAATCCCCGTCGAGTCATAGGCTTAGACATCTCTTTCCTCCGGTCAAAGGTTCTGGTCTCTGGTTTTTGACATTCTGCCGCCTTACGCGAAAAAAGGAAATCGTATTTTGTTCGCATTTCAAAGGACAGGTCATTTGTCCGCAAATGATTCGTGCCTCTAAGAGCTTGTTTGAAAATTACAGGGGGTGCTGCGGCGAGGGATTTTGACCTCCTTTCGCCCGACAACAGGCAAAGGCGGGCTCACTCCCAGTTAAAGGGCCCCTTTTATGGACATTTCCCAGAATGACGATCGCTGTCGCCGTTCAGTTCGTAAATGCCACTAATCCAACCTTCATCATCCAGCCTCGAATTTGCCCGGATCGAGATGGGACCTTAAATTTGAATCTTGGATTCGGGGTGGCTTTTCGGGTAATATTCAGGTGTATTAATCCACTAATACATTAGCGTTACGGCAAGGGGTTATGAATCAGACCACTCAGGGCTTGCCAAACCAATAAGCGTCCGCATGCCATGTCAGACTCGAGCCAATCCTGTCCGCGGTGCGGGTCCAAGTTGGGCGCTCCAGGTTTACGCGGCCTTTGTCCATCCTGCGTCATGCAGGCGTGTCTGACGCCTGATGACGAGGAACTGAGTTCGGATGCTACTCTCGATCGAGATTGGCTGGCGAAATTCCACATCCAACCGCCTCTTGAAGGCAATGAGACCCCACGGGGTTTTGGCGATTATGAGTTCCTGGGCGAGATCGGGCGCGGGGGCATGGGAGTGATCTTCAAGGCGCGTCAGCGCCGCCTGAACCGGAACGTGGCGGTAAAAGTGATCCTCGCGGGGCCTCTGGCTTCGGCGGATTTTGTGCAACGATTTCAAATCGAGGCGCAGACAGCCGCGTGTCTGAATCATCCGCATATCGTGCCGATTTATGAGGTCGGCCAACACCAAGGCCAACACTTCTACAGCATGCGGCTGGTGGAAGGCCCCAACCTGGCCCATATGCTCAAGCAGAAGGGATCCCTGCCCCAGAAGGAAGCGGCCCGGCTGGTGGCGACTGTAGCCCGGGCCGTCCACTACGCCCATCAGCGAGGCGTGCTGCATCGCGACCTGAAACCGGCGAACATCCTGCTCGACGCTGAGGGCCAGCCGCATGTGACCGACTTTGGCCTGGCCAAGCTGCTGTTCGATCCTCGCGGCCTGACCTTGACCCATGCGACCCTGGGCACACCTAATTACATGGCGCCTGAACAAGCGGCAGGGCATACCCGGGACGCGACGTTGTCGGCAGACATTTACAGCCTGGGCGCCATCCTCTGGGAAGTCCTGACGGGCGAGAAGCTCTTCGACGCGCCGACCACCGCCGCAACGATCCATCAGGTGCTGGAAAAAGAACCACCGCGACCGTCGATGCGAAACCCTGATGTCCCCCGAGATCTGGATACCATTTGTCTTAAGTGCCTGAACAAGGATCCCCAGAAACGGTATGCTTCCGCGTTGGAACTGGCGGAGGAATTGAAGAGGTGGCTTAGGGACGAACCAATCCGCGCGCGCCGGGCAAGCGTCGTGGAACGGAGCTGGCGGTGGTGCCGGCGAAAACCCGCCCTGGCGAGTCTGACCGGGGCCTTGGTTCTAATCCTGGTGGCTGGATCGTTGACAGCAGCCTGGCGGATTAGAATGGTGCGCCAGCAGGAGAACTACTACACGAGCATTGCGCTGGCTGATAAATACATTCGGGATGGGATCATAGATCAAGCGCTGACCCAGTTGGTCCAGTGCCCGTCCCGGTTCCGGCATTGGGAATGGGGTTGGCTGCTCAACCAGTGTCATCAGGAGATCCTAAGCCTGTCGGCTTACTCGAACCGCCCGAGCACCTATCAGCCATTATCGGCCTTTCTGGGATTGGCTTTTAGTCCCGATAACACGCGACTGGTCACTCACGGAACGGATGGGCGCTTTCAGGTTTGGGATCCGGCCGACGGCCATTTAGTGTGGGTGTTCGGGGATGCAACCAATCCGGTAACGAGTTGGGCCTTCAGCCCGGATGGTCAGCAACTTGCCCTGGGCATGACCAACGGCGTCTTGCGCCTACGGGATATGCCGGCGCTCGCGCGCCAACCAGTCACCAACCAACCAGCATCCAGCCGTCAACAGAGCGTGTTCGCGACTGGAGCAAAACCGTTCCGAGGTGAAGCCTTCAAAGAAATGGCTGCCCCAGTGATTCATCTGGCCTACAGCGCTGATGGCCAACGCCTCGCCGCAGCCACCGGAGATCGGGGAGTGGAAGTCTGGGAAACGTCATCCGGCCATGAGCTGTTTGGCTTGACCAATCTCTCCGAGGAGATCCAAGCCCTCCAATTCACGCCTGATGGTCAGCAACTCATCCTCAAGTCACAGGATGTCATTCGGTTTTGGGACATTGAGAAGCGCGCCGAGCTGCCCCCATTCCAAAAAGGACTGCCTGAATATCGGGCGTTATTTATCGATCCATCCGGCCAGCACCTCGCGACGATTGACAGCCGGAACCAGGTGGCGCTCTGGTCGGGAGGCCGTCAGACGCATGAGCTGGGCGCCGTCAAAGCGGCTCAGCCCGTCATTTATCGACGAGTTTTTTTCAGTCCGGATGGGCGCTTTCTCTGCACTGCGGGCGAACAGGGCACGGCCCGTGTTTACCAAGCAGACACCGGCGAGGAACTCTTCGCTTTACCGCAACGCATCCAGCAGGCGGTTTTTAGTCCGGATAGCCGACGATTGGTGGCACTCAGCAGCGAGCGAATCGCGACGGTTTGGGACTTGGCGAAGCGAGAAGAATCACACACCTTGCGCGGCCATCTCGTGATGATCGAGCGCGCCGCCTTTAGCCCGGACGGACGCCGGATCGCAACGGCCAGTCCTGATGGCTGGGTGAAGATCTGGAGTGCCACGGCTGGGCGCGAAGTGCTCTGGGTCGGCAGCTGCGTTTGGGGGCCCGCGTTCAGTCCTGACGGCAGGTATGTGTCTCTAGCGGGTTTTGGTTATCCTTTGAAGATTTGGGACACTACCAATGGACAGGAAGTCCTGACCTTTTCCTCGCGCCTTCATGCTGCGTTAATGGCGGTTTTCAGTGCCGATGGTCAGCGTGTCATTTCGGTGGGGAATGAGAAATTCGCGAGGGTATGGGATGCCAAAACAGGCACTTTGGTTAGGACGCTCCGCGGACCTACGAACGCCTTATTCTCGGTCGCCGTCAGTCCAGATGATCGCTGGATCGCCGCCGGTGACTTGGGTGGCAATATCACCATCTGGGAGGCCAATTCGGTACAAGCGCACACCATCGTTGCGCACACCAACAGGTCGCCTTATGGGGTGGTTGAGCTTCACTTTGACCGAACGAGTTCCCGGCTCGTGAGTGGTGCCGTGAGTGAAGCCCCCAAAGTCTGGGAGGTCAAAACGGGTAAATGCCTGCTCACTCTCAAGGAGGCATCCCTTGGTGTAGGATCAGCCCTGTTTAGCACGGATGGCCGGCAGATCATTGCCTCCTGCATCGATAAAAAGCTCCGCATTTGGGACGCGACCTCGGGTCGCTTGAGGCATTGTTGGCCTGTCCGGGCGCAGGCCGGAGTGCCAATGGGCATTAGTCCGGATGGCCGGCGCCTGGCGGTGCCTATATCGGATTACGCCGGGTTTGGCTACGATGAGGGCGTGACCGAGATTTGGGACCTCAAGGATGGACGTCCGCTGCTGGAGCTGCGGGGCCATCGCGAAAGTTTGAATGCCGCAAACTTTAGTCCTGATGGCCGCCGGCTTTTGACCGTCTCGTTTGATTTCAAGGCGCGGATTTGGGAAACCTTTCCCTGGCTGGAAACCGATTATCCCGGTTCCAGAAAACTGGATTTTAAGGAACGAGTCAGGGGCTACGCAACCAACTACTGGCGCCAGCGGCTGAATGCGGAGGCATTGAGGGTGCAGCCGGTTGTGTCAAAGGATGCAGACGCCGCATTCTGGCCGCCCCGTGATCCTCAGACCGATCCCAAGTTAATCGACTTGACACCGCACTACACAGGGGTGCTTCAGACCATCTTCTTTCAGCAAGACTATCCTGATTTCGATGATGATCTCCGGGCCTTGCCTGTCGGTGTTCATCGGTTTGGCGGCACGCCGTTCGATGTGCGTGGGGTCGTTTTACTGCGGAAACTCGAATCAAGAGACGGTTTCTTCCAGACCGCCATGTGGGACCGATACCCGCGTGAAATCACCAGTATCCGGATCCGATGCGGGTTCAGCCGGCTCCACGTTTTGCATGGCGCGTGTCGATGGGCCAGCCTCCAGGATGGAACCCCCATTGGCAGTTACATCTGGCACTACGTCGACGGCAGCACGAACGAGGTGAAGGTGGTTTATGGCCGGGATGTGCGTGAATGGTGGCGGGGCGGCAAATCCCCTTGTCACCAGGGAGACCCTCAAGATGAGATGAAGCGCCTTCCCGAAGACAGCGTTAATCCGGGGAAGGTCGTCTGGGTTGGCGCCAATCCGGTTACGGAGAAGTATGGCGCCACGCTGCGTCTTTATCAGAGCACTTACGAGAATCCGCATCCGGACCTGGAAGTAAACAGCATCGACTTTGTCTCTGCCATGAGCTCGGCTGCGCCGTTTCTCATCGCCATGACTGTGGAATGAACCTCGAATGAACCAAGACTCCAAATTCACCGGCTCGTTCCCAACAACGCACTGGAGTGTGGTGCTGGCGGCGGGACATCCGAGTTCGCCTAATGCCGAGGCCGCGCTGGCTGAGCTGTGCCGTCTATACTGGCCCCCGCTTTACGTGTTTGCGCGCCGGCTGGGTCATGCGCCTGAGGACGCCCAGGACTTGACCCAAGGATTTTTCGAGCACCTTCTCAGGGTCCAACTCACCGCCAAGGCCGATGCCGCCAAGGGAAAGTTCCGATCATTCCTCTTGGGCGCCTTCAAACGATTCATAGGCTCCGAAGAAGCGCGGACCCGAGCCCAAAAACGGGGTGGGGGCAAAATGCTGATCTCCTGCGACGTTCCCCAGGCCGAAATGCGTTTCTTATCGGAATCCATGACCCATCTCAGCCCGGAGGTGCTTTTCGACCGTTATTGGGCTTTGTCGATGTTCGAGGAGACGCTTCGGTTGCTCGAGACCGAGTTCAGGCAGTTCGGTCGGGCCCCGCTTTTCGACCAACTTCATCCCTTCCTTCAGGGCGAGGCCAATGGATTGACCTACGCCGATGCCGCCCGCAACCTCGGAACCACCGAAGGTACCATCAGAGTGACCGTCAGCCGAATGCGGCAGCGTTACCGCGAACTCCTGCGCTCCGTTTTGGCCATGACCCTCGACAGTCCGCACGAGGTGGACGACGAACTGGAACATCTGCGGGCCGCGTTGAGGGCTTAAGATTCCGAAAATCCTTGTTAACCTCTCGGTGACAATTGTTGGCTCCCAGGCACAGATGCCAACATCCTTTACCAAGGTTAGGCAGGGGCCCATTGCAGCCAATAAAAACATGTGTCTCTCTATCCTCGGAACTCCTGAGCCCAAGGAAGAAGCCTGATCTCACACAGAGGCACCGAGAGCACAGAGATAGGTTTTTTTCTGAAAAATCTCCGTGAACTCCGTGTCTCGGTGTGAGAAATCGGTGTCAGGAAAATTCATAGGTGGTTTCATTTTGGGGTGTGAAATCAGGAGTTCTGAGACTGGAGCTGTCCCGGGGGATCTCCGGATTGGAATTGAAGGCGCACGGAACGCCTGGAATCTCTTGTCAACTCCTGCGAGCCTCCCGCTTGCCAGGTCCGATGTCGAAATGTCGAAACCGGCGCTTGACTTGAGAAACCGTCATTTGCAGCATGCGTGCATGAGGAAGTGGGAAAAGCAATTCTCCTTTGCCTGTACTCACGTCAAGAGGATATTTCCTTCCATCCAGGGGCGAAGCGGTCCGTTCGTTCTCCTGTTTCTGCTTGCCGTTTGCTCCGGCACGGAGGCGAGGGATTACGATCCGGATTCGTGGCGCCGGGCGTTGGAGGCGGACTGGGTGCTGCGGGAGACGCTCCTGGCCGCCACCAATCGTCCCGCGCGAATATCTCCGGAAAGCGACGCCGCCGGTGGTTGCGATGGCATCAAGAACGGTCGCTGGGGTTTTCACACCGCCAGCGCGGTGAGACCCTGGTGGCAGGTGGATTTGGGCAGCACTCAAGCGATTGCCCGGGTGGTAATTTGGAACCGGTGTGACGCGGAGTCGGCGGCGGCGCGGACCACCAATCTTAACCTGCTATTCTCCCTGGATGCCAAAAACTGGATCACCGTGTATGAACATCCGGGCACGGCGTTTTATGGTTTCAAAGACAAGAAACCGTTGGAGGTAAACTCGAACGGCCAGAGGGCACGCTTTGTGCGGATCGAATTGCCTGGCCAGAGTCACCTGCATCTGGACGAAGTCGAGGTATTCAGCTCTTCGAGCGCGACGAACAACCTGGCCAGGCATCGTCCCGCCAACCAATCGGGCGTGTCCGAATGGTCGGTCGACCACAGCCCGCCGCCCTTGCCGGACTGGAAGCAGTGTTTGCAGAAGGTGCTGGCGCACTCGCTCGAGTTGGGCCGCGAGTGGTTGCAGGCGGGCCTGGATGTGGAACCATTGATGGCCGAGGCGCGCCAATTGTCGGACCGGATCATCCATGCCCCGGCCGATAGCGACTGGAAATCCCTGTATCTTGCGGGGCGGTGCCTTCACCGCAAGCTGGTGTTGGCGAATCCATTGCTGGATTTTGACACCATTCTCTTCACCAAGCGGGTGCCATCCAGTTTCAACCACATGTCGGACCAGTATTATGGCTGGTGGTCGGAGCCGGGCGGAGGACTGTATCTATTGCGAAATTTCCGCGGGGACCATCCGACAACCGAGTGCATATCCGGGGCATTCAAAGAGGCCGGGAGTTTTCTGCGGCCCACGTTATCCTACGATGGCGAAAAAGTGCTTTTTGCCTGGTCTCGTTTCTATCCCGGGCTGGCTGCCTTAACCAATAAACTCGACAAGTCAAACGTGCCCGAGAACGCCTTCTACCATGTTTTTGAAATGAACCTCGACGGGTCCGGCGTCCGCCAGCTGACCCATGGCAAATACGATGATTTTGACGCCCGTTATCTTCCCGATGGCCGGATCGTGTTCCTGTCGACACGGCGCGGGCAATTCGTCCAAGTCGGCCGGGAGAGTGCCAGTCGGACAATGGTTCAATCGGATCTTCCTGACATCTATGTGCGTTGTGGAGGCGGGCCCGAGCGACCGGTTGCGGTTTACACCCTGCACACCATGAACGCGGACGGCTCGGATTTAAATGCGATCTCGCCTTTTGAGATGTTCGAGTGGACACCGGAGGTCGCCCAGGACGGCAGCATTCTGTATTCCCGCTGGGACTACGTCGATCGCGACAACATGCCGTACATGGGGCTTTGGGCCATCAATCCCGATGGGACCAACGCGCGACTGATTTACAAGAACTACACCCGGCGCCCTCATTGCACGTTCGAGCCTCGAAGTGTTCCCAACTCACGCAAGATTGTGTTCACCGGTTCAGCGCATCACGCGCATACGATGGGCAGCCTGGCGCTGTTGGATCCGGCGGTGTCGAACGAAGGCGACCAACCGTTGACACGACTAACCCCGGAGGTGCCGTTTCCGGAAATCGAAGGCTGGCCAACCAGCTATTATACGAGCCCTTATCCGTTGTCCGAACGCTTTTACCTGGTCGCCTGGAGCAACGAAGGCGCGGAAGTGCCTGGGCCCGAAGGCTGGGATCGTTGGCACGCCGTCCGCCGCTTGCCCAACGGCATGGGACTCTACTTTTTTGACGCCACCTTTGGACCAGAGATGATCTACCGCGATCCGGAAATCTCGTCCCAGGAACTGCAACCAGTTCGGCCGCGTGTCAGGCCACCGGTGCGGGCAACAAACGTGGCATCAGATTCGGCCGAGGGTTCATTCATACTATTGGATGTCTACGACGGTTTGGCCGGAGTGAATCGAGGAACGATCAAGGCCCTGCGTTTGGTGGCGATTCCGCCGAAGACCCATCCGACCATGAACTTTCCGAACATGGGACTTACGGCGGATGATCCGGGCAAGTGCGTTCTCGGGACCGTGCCGGTGGAAAATGACGGTTCGGCATACTTCCGGGCGCCAGCGGGCGTAATCCTGTTCTTTCAGGCCTTGGACGACCAGGGAATGGCCGTTCAGACCATGCGCAGTGCGACTCATGTGCAATCGGGCCAGACGCTCAGCTGTATTGGCTGCCACGAGCCAAGGCAGAAAGCTCCACCCACCCAGGCCGTTATGGCCGTGCGTCGCGCGCCGTCCCAGATTCGGGTAGGGCCACCCGGAAGTTGGCCGCTGCGATTCGATCAGTTGGTTCAGCCCGTGCTGGATCGGCACTGCGCGGAATGTCATCGTCCCGGGGCGGCAAATCCGATGGCGGCAAAGATTAATCTCGCACCCATGGCGGCTTATGAAACCCTGGTTGGCTTTGGCAAGCCAAGCCTGCGTGAATCGGTGAAGCGGGCATACACCGAAGGCCGTTCACGCCCAGGGGTTGCATCGGCGCGCGATAGCGCACTGCTGGCCTGCCTCCGGCAGCATCCGGACCATCGGAATCTGAAGCTCGATTCCGAAAGCATCGAGCGACTGGTCACATGGATGGACACTTACGCCCAGCAGTTCGGGGCATTCGATGCAACCCAGGAACAGCAGTTGGTCGAACTGCGCCGGCGAGTGACCTCACTGCTGAGCGAACGTTGAATCGAGGGTCAAGTTGACCTTTTATTTGAGGGAATTCTGCTTCTAACGGACAGGTCAAGGATCTGCGCTGGTTGGTGTTGCTTCGTTACAAAGGGACAGGTTCATTATCTGACATCTTCTTTTGCGTGTTACCAGAGCGTCTTTAGGTTTGGATACTCGCGGATTTTGGGATCGGGCGTTGCCAGGATCAGTTTATTGAGCTGGGCGGTGGCGATAAGGAAACGGTCGCAGGGATCGCGATGAATAATCGGCAGTTCGGTGGAGGCGCCAGCAATCTCCTCGTTGATGGGTAACACAGAAATGTAACGACGACGGCAGACTTCGCGAACCCAGGATCCGCTGGGCAAAGGCAGCTTGATCAAACCCTGATGAACTTTCAGGCCTAATTCGAAGGCGCTGATGGCGGATGCAAATACGGGAACATCACGACGCGATAACTGGGAGGTTACCGCCGGCGAGATTTGTTCGGGTGCCTGCTCCAGCCAGAACAGCACACAGGTGTCGAGCAACATCATCGGCTTTCCTCCGGCCATTCGTTTTCGGTGAGTGGCGCTACGGGATCGTAATTAGGCGCGACATACAGCGGCTTGAGATCGGGGTGCGGTTTGAGACGGTCCAGTCCCCTTTTTGTCAACGCCTTTAGCTCAGCCACCGGTTCACCCTGACGGCATATCAGCACCGTTTCATGGGTTTCCTCGACGACCTTAACCAACTCGGAAAGCCGGGTTTTAGCATCATGCATGTTGACCCTAATCACGATTAGCTAGATTAGCTAATATGCGAGCCGACGTCAAGATGGTCTTTGGATCTAGTACTAAGGGACAGGTCTATAATCACTCGGATCAGGACCAGAGCGCGGGCTGACTTCTGCTGAATCAACAATCCTAAAGAAACCTTGTTACGATTTCCGGTTTTTTCGTGAGTACCAGGTAGAAAAGCAAAATCTCAATAAAGGAATTGGTATGAGAAAAAGCAACAGCTTCATAGGGATGGGATTACTCCTGGCTGCAATCATCAGCGTCTATGCGCAAACGCCACCTATTATTACGAAACAACCTGTTAACCAATCGGTAAGCTTGGGGGCCAGAGTCATCCTCGGCGTAACCGCCACAGGGACTGAGCCCTTGAGTTACCTATGGTTCTTCAACGGCGCCCCCATTTCCGAAGCTGTGCAGAGACTTCTGATTCTCACCAATGCTCAAGTCTCGAACGCCGGCGGTTACTCAGTGATCATCACCAACATATCTGGAGCGATTACGAGTGAGGTCGCAATCCTGAAGGTCGATCCGACCTTTCTGAAAATTAATACGGGCGCGATTGTCACCGACACCGAACCCTCGGAAGGTGTTGCCTGGTTCGACTTGGACAACGACAACCTGCTCGATTTGTTCGTCGCCAACATTCAGGGGGTAATGAACTCTGTCTATCGCAATCAGGGGGATGGAACATTTGTGAAAATCAAGAATGCGATAACGACAATGAATAATTCCTGGAACGGTGCGCCGGGGGACTTGAATAATGACGGCTGGACCGATCTATATGTCGTGACTCCAACGGGTGCTGGGAATCATCTTTTTCGCAACGACAGGTCCCTCGATTTTACCTCCCTCACTGATCAACAATGTGGCCCTCCGGTGAGAGATCGCTATGAGTCTGCGGATGCCGCCTGGGCAGACTATGATGGGGACGGATGGCTCGACCTTTTTGTCGTTAACGGAATTAATGCCTCCCAAGATGATTGTCTTTATCGAAACATTGGCAACGGATCGTTCATCAAGATGACGGCCAGCCAAGTCGGCCCCCTCGTCGATGATAACGCCAAATCAGGGAGTTGCAGTTGGGCGGATTATAACAATGACGGCTATCCGGATCTTTGGGTTCTGAATCTGGCCAGGACCAACCTCCTTTATCTGAACAATCGCGATGGCACGTTTTCCCGGGTAATCCAAGGCAGTGTCGTGGAGCCAAAAATCGGAGATGCCACCCAAGGTGGTGATGGGGGAGGGGCGTGGGGGGATTATGACAACGATGGGTACCAGGATTTGTTTGTGGCAGGTGGGGAGAGTTTTACCAACTCGTTGCATCGCAACATGGGCGGCGAGACATTCACCAACGTGGCAGAGAGTGCAGGTTTGGCGCAGAAAACGGGCGCTGCGCTCGGGGCCTGGGGTGACTACGACAACGACGGTTTTCTGGACCTTTTCGCGCCAAGTTACTCAGGGCCGACTAACGCACTCTACCACAATAATGGTGATGGGACCTTCACGGCCATTGATGTGGGCAGTCCGACTTACGAAGGTTCTAGTCGGATAGGCACTGCCTGGGCCGATTACGACAATGATGGTTTTCTCGACCTCATTATTTCGTGCGGGAACGGCCAGAACATGCACAATCTCCTCTACCGCAACCAAGGCAATGGCAACCACTGGCTCAAAGTCAGACTGATCGGGACGACATCCAACCGGGCAGGGATCGGCGCCAAAATCCGTGTCAAGGCTAGCATTCGCGGCAAGACGATCTGGCAATTGCGGGAGCTTTCGGGCAACAGCGGGTGGAGTGGCGGGCAAGGATTGGTGACCCACTTCGGCTTGGGCGATGCGACGAATATCGACGTCGTCCGAATCGAGTGGCCCTCGGGTAACGTCCAGGAAATGAATGCAGTGACTTCAGACCAGATCCTAACGATCACCGAATCCACAGGAATCAAGCCCGCCAATCCTTCGTCGAGTTTGGGCGGTGAGGTCACACTGACCAGCCAGATGACTGGAGCCTACCAATGGCTTTTCAATGAAGCTGCCCTAACTGGAGAGACCAACAAAATCCTAAAATTAGGTAATATCCAAAGCACGAATGCCGGCCGCTACGGCGTGGTCGTTACCAGCACTGATCAAGTCGTTACCAACTTCGTTTACCTGGTTGTGGATACCAACTTCACCAAGATCACGACCGGACCACAGGTCATGGATGAGGGCGGCTCCTGGGCATCATGGGCAGATATTGATGGCGACGGTTTTGCTGACTTGTCGGTATGTCGATCTCCGGGTAAGTCAGTCATCTACCTCAACCAAAGGGATGGCACGTTTAGAATCCTGGATAATATTTTGCCCAGTATGAGCTATGGCGAGGGTGTTGAGTGGACGGATTTCAACAACGATGGCAGACAAGACTTTTTCTTCTATGGAAAAGGCAGGCCTTCCATCTTCTACTTCAATAACGGTGACGGGAGCTTCACAGCGCGTGAGTTCATTAGCTTCTTGCCCTGGGGGATTGGCGTCGCTGACTATGACCGGGATGGACTGCTTGACCTTTACCTTTCATCTTCATCGGGTGCTAGAAACGTTCTCTACCGCAATCTCGATGGCCGTAACTTCATCAGCATGCAGAGAAATGACGTGGGTGCACTGGTGAATACGTCGACGTATGGCGGCGTGACCTGGGCGGATATCAATGATGACGGCCTCCTTGAATTGCAGCTTTCAAGCTATAAGACCAGCCGTAGCCTCCTGTTTCGTGGCGACGACAACGATTACTTTGTGGCAATGACCAACGCAATAACGCGTAATACCTCGGCTGACTCGGTGGGTGCCGCGTGGGGTGATTACGATAACGATGGCCGCTTGGATTTATTTCTGGCCTGCATTTCTCATCCGGGTGTCCTCTATCACAATCTGGGAAATGGAGAGTTCGAACCAGTGCCTTCGGCCCAAATCGATGCCAGCAGCTGCAATTCCGCGGCTTGGGCTGATTACGACAATGATGGCTTCCTGGACCTTTTCTTAACGGGATTTAACAAACCCAACCGGCTCTATCATAATAATGGCGATGGAACTTTCACCCAGATTACCACGGGTAGCTTCGTGACCGATACCCCCTCAGGTGCGGGATCGTCATTGTCGTCTTACCTCGGTTTATGGTTCGACGATAACAACGACGGATTCCTGGATCTCTACGTGGCCAATGGAAATGATCCCGGCACCGCCATGACAAGGAATTTCCATTACCATAACAATGGCAATCACAACGCGTGGTTGACCGTAAAATTGACCGGGACGACGTCCAACCGCCAGGGCATTGGAGCCAAGGTCAGAGTGCAGGCCAAGTACGCAGGCCAGGTTCGCTGGCAACGCCGGGACATCACCGGCGCAGACGTCCATAACGGAAACACCCTGTATGCCCATTTCGGTCTACGCGATACTAAGAATGTCGACACGGTCCGGATCGAGTGGCCTTCCGGCATTGTCCAGGAACTGCACGATGTGGCGCCCAGGCAAATTCTGACCGTAACCGAACCTTGCCAGTTGGAAACCATGGGCCCCGGCCAATTCAAAATCCGTTCCTGGCCGGGCATGACGCCTGCCGTCGAGGCGTCGTCCGACCTCTCTACCAGCAACTGGACGACGATCGCCACCGTGACCAATGTGACCGGCACGCTGATCTTTTCTGATCCTGATGCAAGCAAGCTGCCACAAAGGTTTTATCGGGTGCGGACGCCATAAGCTATTGCATCTTCCGACGGGTGGCGGATATTGAGTCGTCACCCGTCTAAGAGCGTTAGAACATGGTTAAGTGCGCCGCGAAAAGCCGAACTTACAGAGGAGTCCGCAGGATAGAAGACATCTGCATAGCCTCATAATTGCATTTTTATGAGTCTTTTGTGCCTGATTGTGGCCATTCATTTGTAGTCCATCTGGCGGTCTGCTGAGTAAGCGTGCTCAGAGTAGGGTTTTTGGCGCACGTTAAGGACGAATCGGAGGCAGTCATGAGTGCGAAAGGCAATCGAGGTGGGGCTCACGGCCCGTTGTTTGCCTGTCTTCAACAGCGCAGCGTTGATGGATGCTCAACGAAAGCCTTCACCCTGGTCGAATTGCTGGTGGTAATCGCTATGATCGCCATCCTGGCGAGCCTTTTATTGCCGGCTCTGTCTCATGCCGTGGCCAAGGGGAAGTCGATTTCATGTTCCAGCAATCTCAGGCAACTTCAGCTCGCCCTAAATCAATATGTGATAGACAACCACGACGGTTTTCCGCGAAACATCGCTTCCAGCGGTACTGGAGCGATGGGTCCAGGAAACTGGACCAGTACCGAAGGCTGGGTTCTGGGCAACGCCAAGACCGATCAAACGGATGAAAACCTCAGGAAAGGCATGCTCTGGAACTACGTAGGGGGAGGGGTGAGGATCTACAAATGCCCCGCCGACAAATCGACGGTTCAAAACCGGCCCGATCTACCGCGCTTCCGCAGTTATGGCCTAAGCCAATGGCTTCACTATTACGATTTGTTTGCAGCGCCTTCACAAACCCATCCTGCCACCGTCTACAAAGAAACTCAGGTCATCCACCCAACCACCACCTTCAGTTTTATCGACGTCAACGAACGCTCGATCGACATTGGCATCTTTGGCCCTTGGCACGATATGGCGAACACCTTTTGGTGGGGTTCGACTCCCGGGGAACGCCACTCCAAAGGGGCCAGCCTGAGTTTTCTCGACGGCCACCAGGAGTCCCATCGCTGGCTCCACACGCCCAAGCTGAACACCGGGAGCGAAGCCAGAGGGTACGCTGTGAATCAGTTGGACCGAAGCGACCACCTCTGGCTCCTAGAGCGGACACCTTACGCATACTGGCCCAAACGCAACGGGCCAACCTTGCCTTGAGAAAACCGGGCGGTCCTGGTGCACCCATTCGACCTTGTGTGATCGAAATGTTTAGCCGGCACTTGCCAGGGATATTGCATTAACAGACGCTATGAATGGGACTTGCGCAACGCTTTGTGGCCACAGAACATTAAAAGGAATGTAGATAACCTGGAGCGAAGCGGAGGAAAAAGGCAATGGGGTCACATCCATATTGTTGATTCTGCTGAAAAACAAATTGTATAATATAATAATATGAAGTGAGGACGGGC
>ENA-UOWG01001086-UOWG01001086.1-activated-sludge-metagenome-genome-assembly--contig:-NODE-1086-length-29484-cov-5.822352_pt1 | contig 29484 bp, 30 predicted proteins | sample MGYA00238147_ERZ761563 | MGnify/ENA primary metagenome ERZ761563 (study PRJEB28884, sample SAMN05720216) | anaerobic digester metagenome | isolation source: active sludge of municipal... | reverse complement strand
CATTTTCGCGGGATGGAACCGCGGGTTAGGGAACCTCGTCATCATCAAGCACGCGGGGGGGATCCGCACGTGGTACGGCCACCTGTCGTCGATCGCCGTCGAGCCCGGACAGAACGTCCGGAGGGGCCAGCTGATCGGGCGGGTGGGGTCCACAGGACTGGCGACCGGCCCGCATCTTCACTTCGAGGTGCGCGACCGCTACGGCCGCCCTTTAAATCCGCGTAAATATTTGCTCTAATACTACACACTTGGAGACCATGACATGAAAGAAGGAATTCATCCGAAATATCAAATCGCGCAGGTGGAATGCGCCTGCGGGTTCAAGTTCACGACAAAATCGACCCAGTCGTTGATCAAACTGGACATTTGTTCTCATTGCCATCCCTTTTTCACCGGCAAACAGAAACTCCTCGACACCGCGGGCCGTGTGGAACGATTCCAAAAACGTTTTGCCAAGACCGGCGGGAAGATGACCGAACGCAAACCCGCCAAAACGAAGAGAGTGGCCTCAAAACCGCACAAGTCCTACGGACGGGTGTTGTCCAGCGCCCCCCGCGCCGCCGCCGCAAAGCCCGAAAAGAAGAAATAGCTTCGCTCTCCAGCGTGACGAAGGGATCCCCTTTGTCGTCACACGTCCATGTCGACTCCGATCACCGAACTCGATAAGAAATATCACGACCTCCAGGCTCAACTGGCCGATCCGGCTTTGAGCAAGGACTCGGCGTCCTATACCCAATTGGTCAAAGAGTTCAAAAGTATGGAACCGTTGATGCCCAAGGTGGCCGCCCATTTCAGGATGCGGGGGGAACTCGAGAACCTCCAAACGCTCCTTTCCTCGCCTGAATCCGAGATCCGGGAGATGGCCGAGCATGAATTCCGCGAGTTGACCGACAAGGTGTCGATCCTTGAGAAGGAAATCGAAGAGATGCTGATCCTGAACGATCCGGAGGACGCCAAGGATGTCATCATCGAGATCCGAGCCGGGACCGGGGGGGACGAAGCGGCTCTTTTCGCCGGGGACCTGTTCCGCGCCTATACCCACTATGCTGAGAACCATGGTTTCAAGGTCGAGATCCATTCCGCCCACTCCACGGGTCTGGGCGGGTTCAAGGAAGTCATTTTCGAGATCATCGGGCCGAACGCGTTCCACCATTTCAAATTCGAGCGGGGAGTCCACCGGGTGCAACGGGTCCCCCATACCGAAGCCAACGGACGCATCCACACCTCCACGGCCACTGTGGCCGTCATGCCGGAGGTGGACGAGATCCAGATCCATATCGACCCCAAGGACCTTCGCATCGACACGTATCGATCGAGCGGGGCCGGCGGACAACACGTCAATAAAACCGAATCGGCGGTGCGCATCACCCATATTCCGACGGGCATCGTGGCCGCCTGTCAAGAAGACCGGAGCCAGATCAAGAACCGTCAGAAAGCCATGAACCATCTCCGGGCCGCGCTCTACCAGGCGCAGTTGGACAAGGTCACCAACGAACGCGTGGAACTCCGCCGCGCTCAGGTGGGAACAGGGGACCGGAGCGAAAAGATACGGACCTATAATTACCCCCAGGACCGGGTGACCGATCACCGGGTCAACCAGAACTTCCACAACCTTCCGGGCATCATGGAGGGGGGGATGAACGACATCATCCAATCCCTCTGGGATTACGAAAGATCCCTCAAACTCGAACAACACCGTCGACAATTATCGTCCCGATGACGGGACTCTTGATGGGAAAGACTCTCCGGACCCTCTTGTCGGAATTCAGGGAGCGACTGTCCTCTGCCGGCATCGAGAACCCCTCGCTAGAGGCGGAACACATCCTCTCCGCCGCGTTGAAATGCCGCCGACTCGACCTCCTCCTCTCTCCCCGACGGATGGTCTCTGAAACGCAACACCGGAGCGCCCAACGACTCTTGGAATCGCGGCTCCAACGGATCCCTTTGGCCTACGTGTTGGGAGAGTGGGATTTTACGGGCCTGACGTTCAAACTCAACCGATTCACATTGGTTCCTCGCCCGGAGACGGAACTCCTCTACGAGACGGTCCTGCGAAAATACCAGAACGAACCGCGAATCTCCGGAACGATCCACATCGCCGACATCGGGACGGGTTCCGGCTGTCTGGCGATCTCCATCGCCAAAACGATGCCCACGGCTCAGGTCTGGGCCGTCGATCTTTCAGCGGACGCCGCCCGGATGGCGATGGTAAACAGCCGGGATCATCACGTGGACTCCCGTGTCCACGTCTGGTGCGGCGATCTGGTCGAATCCATCTCTTCCACCCGGCCGTTCGACGCCGTCGTCGCCAACCTTCCCTATATACCCACAAACGTGATCCCTCAACTCGAACCGGAAGTGCAACAGGAGCCCCGACGGGCGTTGGACGGGGGCGATGACGGACTCCACCTCGTCCGACGATTAGTGGGGGAGGTCCTCCCGCTCCTCAAGAGTCCGGGTTGCCTTTTTTTGGAAATCGGTTATAATCAATCATCCCTGGTCCGGGAGCTCTGTCTTCGGGCGGGGTTTTCATCGATCCAGACGGTCCCGGATCACTCGGGATGGGACCGGATCATACTTGCGGAGAAAAAATAACCCATGGTCAAACTCGATTCATTCATCGTGCAAGGGGGGAAACGGCTGAAAGGGACCGTCACGATATCGGGCTCGAAGAACGCGGCTCTTCCCTGCCTGTTCGCTTCTCTCCTCACCGATGAGGATTGTTTCATTGAGAACGTGCCGGAACTTCGAGACATCAAGACGGCCATCGCCTTGCTCGTCCAACTGGGGAAATCCGTCAGATTTGAGAACCATCGCGTCATCGTTCAGAAGGACCGTCCTCTGAAATATCAGGCCTCCTACGACCTGGTTCGACGGATGAGAGCCAGCGCCGTCGTCATGGGCCCGCTCCTGGGCCGATTGGGCCGCGCCCAAGTGTCGATGCCGGGCGGGTGCGCAATCGGGGCCAGACCGATCAACTATCATCTGGATGCGTTCCGTCGACTGGGGGCCGAGATCGACATCCAAGAAGGCTATGTAAAAGCGTCCGCCAAAAACCTCCGGGGGACGACGATCCGACTCCCGTTCCCGAGCGTGGGGGCCACCGAGAACATCCTGATGGCCACGTCGTTGGCGAGCGGCAAGACCACCCTTCTGAACGCCGCCCGTGAACCGGAGATACAGGACCTGGTCCATTGTTTGAGGTCCATGGGGGCGGACATCTCGGGGGAAGGGACCTCCTCCATCGTCATCCGCGGGGTGAAAAACCTCCGGGGATGCGTCCACACCGTCATTCCGGACCGCATCGAAGCGGGCACTTTCCTGATCGCGGCCGCCATCTCCCGTGGATCGATCCGGCTCCTGAGAACAGAACCTTCCCATATCCTCAGCCTCATCGATCATTTGAGGAAGGCGGGGATGCAGGTCCGAGTGGAGCGCGACGTCATCGAGGCCGAATGGAAACGGCCCTTGAAGCCCATGTCCATAGAAACACGTGTCTATCCGGGGTTCCCGACGGATCTGCAAGCCCAGTGGATGTCGTTAATGGCCGTGATCTCAGGCCACAGCCGGATTACCGAAAAAATATTTGAGAACCGTTTCATGCACGCCTATGAACTGATCCGGATGGGGGCCAAGATCGACATTGACGGTCACACGGCCCACGTCGAGGGGGTCAAGAACCTGTCGGGATGTCCCCTGATGGTCTCCGACCTCAGAGCCGGTGCCGCCCTGGTGTTGGCCGGATTGGCCGCCAAAGGGAAAACGAAGATCCTCCGGGTTTATCATCTGGACCGAGGATATGAACACATCGAACGGAAACTCCGTGGGATCGGCGCCCGCATCCGGCGTATTCCCCAATAATTTTTCCCGACTTACTCCCCATAATTTCCATCCCGTAAAACAAAAATATTACCGCCCATTTTGGTATAATTCTCAAACGGCCATGAAGAACAAGGTCAGCATCCTATTGAGATTGATCAAACACGGCGGGGACAGTGCCATCGTTCGTCTCCTCAAACGATGGGACGGGGTCTCCTTACCGCCCTCCCGGTTTGCGATCCCCATGAGACAAGCCCAGTCCGCCCTCCGGCGGCTCCCCCGGGACAAACGAAAGATCCTGGAATTGTCGGCTCGGCGGATCAGTGAATACCATAAAAAAGAAAAGAGGCACATCACGTCCTCGTGGATGACGTCATCGAACGGACTGAGGCTCGGGCAACGGGTCACTCCCGTCGATTCGGTCGGCATCTACGTGCCGGGGGGCCGGTTCGCCTACCCCTCCACAGTGTTGATGACCGCCATCCCGGCCCGGATTGCGGGGGTTGGACGCCTGGTGATGGCGACGCCCCCGCGTCATATGACCGATGACGTATTGGCCGCCGCCGTCATCGCCGGCGTCGACACCATCTATCAGGTCGGGGGGATCGCCGCCGTCGGTGCCCTGGCCTATGGGACAGAATCGATCCCCCGTGTGGATCTGATCGTCGGTCCCGGCGGGATCTGGGTCACAGAAGCCAAACGGCAAATTTATGGCGACTCGGGAATCGACATGTTGGCCGGTCCCAGCGAGATCGTCATTTTCGCCGATGACGGCGCGTCCATCGCTCACATCGCCGCCGACATGATGGCCCAGACTGAACATGATCCCGCGGCGAAGGCCTACCTCCTCTCCACGGATCCCTCGTTGATCACCGCGGTCAGGAACAGGATCGAGGGGAAATACCGTCCTCAATGCCAATTCATCCGGGTGAAGGATATGACCGGGGCGGCCCGCCAGATCAACAAACTGGCCCCCGAACACCTCTCGTTGAACATGCGGCGGCCGGAACGATTTCTCCCGCGGATCAAGAATGCCGGTGCGATATTCCTCGGGGCCTTCTCGCCGGTCGCCTGCGGCGATTATTGGGCGGGCCCCTCCCATGTACTTCCGACGGGACGGGCGGCCCGCTTTTCCTCGGGATTGTCCGTCCAGACATTCCTGAAACGCTCCAGCGTGATCGGAGTCTCGCCGGGGCTCCTGAAGCGCGAAGGAGACCGGATCGCCCGTTTTGCCGAGATGGAGGGGCTTCGTTTTCACGCCCTGTCGATCAGGACTCGGATTGCTGAACCAAAATAACCGTCATCCAAGAGGATCCCATGAGACATCGTTTCGGAAAGAAACATCGCAAAACAAATGAGACATCCATCACGATGGAACTGAACCTGGATGGACATGGGCGCTATGGGATCCGGACCTCGCTCCCCTTCCTTGACCACATGCTGGAGTTGATGGCCAAACACGGGAATCTGGATCTGACCGTCCAATCCCGGGGAGACATCCATATAGACGAACATCACCTCGTCGAAGACATCGGCATTGTCATGGGCGAACTGATCAGCGACATCCTCGGATCCAAGCAAGGGGTCCGTCGTTACGGGCAGGACATCCTGGAGTGCCGGAAGGTGCGCCTCCTCACCCCCATGGACGAATCCTTGTCCTATGTGGCCCTCGACCTGTCGGGCCGTCCGTTTTTACATTACGACGTTTCCTTCCGTCAAGAGAACAAGTCCCCGTTCCCTTTCGAGCTGCTCGAGGACTTTTTTCAGGCGGTCGCGTTCAATGCGAAGATGGGCCTCCACATGCACATCCTGCACGGGCGAAACAACCACCACATGGCGGAGTCGCTCTTCAAGGGTTTCGGAAGGGCGCTCAACCAAGCCGTCTCTCCCGACCCGACGAGGGGGAATTCCGTCCCCTCCACCAAAGGGCTTCTTTGACCGGCATGAACCTTCGTTCCAGAAAACTCCGGGCCGGAGTCGTGGACTACGACATGGGGAATCTCCGGTCGGTCGCCAAATCTTTGGAGGCCGTCGGTGTGACGGCAACCGTCAGCGATGACCCCCGTCGACTGGCGGGCAACGACCTCCTGGTTGTTCCCGGGGTCGGCTCGTTCGACGCGGCGATGCAAGCTCTCCGACGGAAGATACTCGACCGGTTCATCGTCCGATGGATTCGGGCGGGAAAACCCTACATCGGCCTCTGCCTTGGACTTCAGCTCCTCTTTGATCGGAGCGAGGAAGCCCCCGGGGAGACCGGACTCAAGGTCCTTCGCGGGACGGTCCGCCGGTTCCGCCCGGTCTCCCGGTCTCAGAAGATCCCGCATATGGGCTGGAACCGGCCACAGGGCCGGCTGAATGGGAAATCCTTGAACAAGGATTATTTTTATTTCGTGCACTCGTATTACCCCGCGCCCCGGGACAAATCCATCGTGAACACGCGGACTCCCTACGGGATATCGTTCTGTTCCTCGGTCCGCACGAAGAATATCTATGCGACGCAGTTCCACCCCGAAAAAAGCGGGGAGGCGGGACTGCGTCTCCTCAAATCCATGATCACCGGACTGCTGCCATGTTGATCATCCCGGCCATCGACATCAAAGACGGCCGGTGCGTCCGACTTCTCCAAGGCGATCCGACCAAGACCACCGTCTATGCCGACGATCCCGTCGACATGGCCCGGCATTGGGTGTCCCGGGGTGCGCGACGTCTCCACATCGTCGATCTGGATGGGGCCATCCTCGGGGGGATCCGACACCAGGACCTTCTCTTGCGGATGAAGCAGGCCGCCCCCGTGGTGATCGAATTCGGCGGAGGGGTCCGCCGACTGGAGACCGTCAGGGACCTGATCCGGCAGGGAGTGGATCGGGTGATCGTCGGCACGGCGATCGTCAATGACGACCCCTGGGTCCGGCAGGCCATCCAGGAATTCCCGGACCGGCTGATGGCCGCTATCGACGCGGTGGACGGTGACGTGAAAAAAGACGGGTGGCAGAAAAAAAGCGGCGTCAGCGTGGAAGAAGCTGTTCGCAAGGCCGAGTCCTTGGGCTTCAAGGAATTCATATTCACGGATATCAGCAAGGACGGCATGCTTCAAGGACCGAACATCCGGAGCATCGAGTCCGTCCTCCGGATCACGACGATGGGGCTCTACGCCTCGGGGGGGATCGCCCACTTGGAGGACCTCCAAGCTCTCAAGAAAATCAAGGGGATCAGCGGCTGCATCATCGGGAAAGCCCTCTATGCGAAACAGTTCACTCTGGAAGAGGCCTTGTCACTGTGAACGGATTGGCCAAACGGATCATCCCGTGTCTCGATGTGGATGCCGGACGGGTGGTTAAAGGGACTAAATTCCTGAACCTGCGCGATGCGGGGGACCCGGTGGAAATTGCCAAGCGGTACAACAGGGAAGGCGCCGACGAACTCGTATTCCTGGACATCACGGCGTCCGCGCAGAAACGGCCGATCCTTCTCCGGGTCGTCCAGCGCACCGCCGAAGAGGTGTTCATCCCGTTGACGGTGGGAGGGGGGATCCGCACGCTGGAAGACATCCGCATCCTTCTCAAGGCGGGGGCGGATAAAGTCTCACTCAACACCGCCGCCGTCCAGAATCCGGATCTGATCCGGCGTTCGTCGGCCCGCTTCGGTTCCCAGTGCATCGTCGTGGCCATCGATGCGAAACGGTCTCCCATCCGTCCGCTGCGTTGGGACGTATATATCCATGGAGGACGGACTCCCACCGGCCTCGACGTGCTCGATTGGGCCCGGCAAGCGGTCTCCCTCGGTGCCGGCGAGATCCTTTTGACGAGTATGGATTGCGACGGTGTCAAAGCCGGCTATGATATCGCCCTCACCTCCGCCATCTCCAAGGCCGTGGACGTCCCGGTCATCGCTTCCGGCGGCGCCGGTGAGAAGGGGCATTTTCTGGACGCATTCCAAGCCGGCGCGGACGCCGCCTTGGCGGCGTCTCTCTTCCATTTCAGGGAACTTTCGATAGGCGCGCTGAAACGATATCTCGCGACGAAAAAGATCCCGATGAGGATCGTCAACTGACGAGGAGGACACGATGAAAACTGATTGGATCGATACGTTGAAATTGGATGACAAAGGCCTGATTCCGGCCGTCGTGCAGGACGCCAAGGACGGGACCGTCCTCATGGTGGCCTATATGAACAAGGAATCGTTGGCCTACACGCTGAAGACGAAACGCGCCACGTTTTTCAGCCGGTCCCGGAACAAGCTTTGGAAGAAGGGGGAGGAATCGGGCCATTTCCAGAAGGTGAAATCACTCTCTTTGGATTGCGACAAGGATTGTATCCTTGTGAAGGTCATCCAGGTCGGGGATGCCGCCTGCCATACGGGACGCCGCTCCTGCTTCTTCCATCACGTGAAGAAAGACGGTTCGCTGGAGATCAAAGGGAAAATCCTGTTCGATCCGGATAAGGTTTATAAGAAGTAATTCCGTCCGATCCCCGGATCCATGGGTCGCCTCCTCTATCTGGCGTGCATCGCAGGGCTGATCGCCCTGCTTCTGAGGATCTTCGTGGTCGAGGGCATCGTGATCGCCTCCGCCTCCATGGATCCCACCCTTCCCGTCGGACGCCATGTCTTCGTCAATAAACTCTCTTACGCATTCGGCAAACCCCAACGGGGCGACGTGGTCATGTTCCCCTCGCCGGTCGACGTCGAGAAGGGGCTCGTAAAACGGGTCATCGCCATCGAAGGTGATTCCATCGAGATCCACAACAAGGACGTCCTGGTCAACGGTGTCCTTCTCCGGGAACCCTATGTCGTCCATACCCGACCCGATGAACGTCTGAAGGGAGACGAACTCGGGCCGATCCCTGTTCCGCCGGGGGCGGTGTTCGTGATGGGAGACAATCGGGATGAATCCGGGGATAACCGTGATTGGGTGAATCCCGTCACGAAGGACCCGATCCATTTCATCTCGGTCAAAAATATACGCGGAAAGGTTTTAGGAAATTACTAAAATAAATCCATGATTCATCCTTCCTTACAGGAGTTCAAGCGTCTGGCGCGGGGACACAACCTGGTGCCCGTCTATTTCGAGTGCCTGGCCGATGAGTTGACTCCGATGGCTCTTCTGCATTCCAAATACCCAAAGAGCCCCCATTGTTTCCTCCTCGAAAGCGTCGAGGGGGGAGAACACCTGGGCCGTTATTCCTTTGCCGCTTTCAATCCGGTGAAGGTGTTCCGGACTCACGGGGAACGGATCACCCTCCACGATGGCCACCAACAGCGTTCCTGGACCCATCCGGACCCCTTGAGCCAGCTCCGAGACATGCTCCAGGGGATCCACCTGGCCCCTCTTCCGGGACTGCCTCGATTCCACGGCGGCGCCGTCGGATACATCAGCTATGATATGGTGCGTTCGTTCGAGCGTCTTCCGAACCGGCTTCAGGACGACCTGGGGATTCCGGACTCGTTCTTCTTCCTGACGCAGGACATCTTCATCTTTGACCACGTGGCCCACACTCTGAAGATTGTCCGGTGTGTGCCGACCCCGCCGAGGGCGAATCTGTCGGCGCTCTATCGGCGCGCCTCGGCCGACCTCCGGACGCTGGCCAACGACATCAAGCCGCCTCGGTTCACGCCCAAAACGTTCGCCCCGCTCCCTCCGCATTCCTTGGGATCGTCCGTGACCCACCGGAACGAATACAAGGACGCCGTTCGGAAAGCCAAAGAATACATTAAAGCCGGGGACATCATTCAAACCGTCCTCTCCCGCCGCATTTCAGTTCCCGTCAAAGCCCATCCGGTGGATATCTACCGGACGCTTCGCATGGTCAATCCTTCGCCCTATATGTATTTTTTGCGCGACGGCGACACCCATATCATCGGGACGAGTCCCGAGCTCCTCGTACGGCTCGAGAACGGAATCGCCGAGACCCGGCCGATTGCCGGAACCCGGCCTCGCGGAAAAACAGCCGAGGAAGATCGACGCCTGGAAAAACAGCTGCTCCAAGACGGCAAGGAGCGGGCGGAACATTTGATGTTGGTTGATCTGGGCCGGAACGACCTGGGGCGGGTCTGCGTGCCTGGCACCGTCAAGGTCCCTGAATTCATGGGGATCGAACGCTACAGCCATGTGATGCACATGGTCTCGAGCGTGACGGGGAAGCTCGCCGCCAACCACGACCCTTTCAATCTTTTCCGGGCCTGTTTCCCCACGGGGACGGTGACCGGAGCCCCCAAGATCCGTGCCATGGAAATCATTGAAGAACTCGAGACATCCCGGCGAGGGCCCTATGCCGGCGCCGTCGGTTACTTCTCCTATTCCGGAAACATGGACGCGGCCATCACGATCAGGACGATCCTCCTTAAAGGAAAAACCGCTCACATCCAGGTCGGCGCCGGGATCGTTGCGGATTCGGTGCCAGAGCGGGAATTTCTCGAGACGCAGAACAAGGCGGCGGCCATGATGACCGCCCTTCGCCTGGCGGAAATGAATCCGCGATAGTATGGGGCCCCCGACCGTGAACAAAGGTTTCGTGCTCGTGATCGACAACTATGATTCCTTCACCTACAACCTCGTCCAATATCTGGGGGAACTCCGACGGCGAGTGAAGGTCGTGAGGAACGATGCGATGAACCCGGCCGATATCGGGTCCATGCGCCCGAGCCACATCCTCATCTCTCCCGGACCCTGCACCCCCAAAGAGGCGGGTATCTCCGTGCGCGTCATACAACAATGGGGAGGAAAGATCCCGCTCTTCGGCGTCTGTCTCGGGCTCCAATCCCTCGGATATGCGTTCGGTGGACAGATCATCCGCGCGAAGAAATTGATGCATGGAAAGACATCGCGGATCCGACATGACAACAAAGGTCTTTTTGCCGGGGTGCCCACCCCCTTCACCGCGACACGCTACCACTCCCTCGTCGTGGAAAAGAGGACCCTTCCGCCATGCTTTCAGATCTCAGCCACTTCGGAAGACGGGGAGATCATGGGGTTGAGGCATAAGCGCCTCCCATGCCTGGAGGGGGTCCAGTTCCATCCCGAATCCATCCTGACGGAGCATGGACGGGATCTGCTCGTGAACTTTCTCAAGATGACTGTCTAGGAGAACGCCCCATGCCCTCCATCATTGAAAAACTCTCCAACGCCCAGGACATCACCTTCGATGAGGCGCGCCAATTCATGGCCGCCATCATGTCCGGGCAGATGCCACCGGCGAGCATGGCCGCCTTTTTGATCGGGCTGAAGATGAAGGGGGAGAAACCCCAGGAAATCGCCGGTTGCGCCGACGCTCTCGGCAAAGCCGGCGTCCACATCGACCTGCCCATCCCGGTCGTGATCGACACGTGCGGGACGGGAGGCGACAAGACGGGCAGTTTCAATATATCGACGGTCTCGGCCTTGATCGTGGCGGGCGCGGGTTTCGTGGTCGCCAAACACGGGAACAGGTCTGTCTCGTCCCAATGCGGAAGCGCGGACGTGCTTGAAGCGTTGGGGGTCAAGGTGGATGCCCCTCCGCCCGTCGTTGAAAAATGCCTCCAACAGATCGGCCTCTGTTTCATGTTCGCTCCGGTCTTCCATCCGGCCATGAAGAACGCCATGCCGGTAAGGAAAGAACTGGGAGTGCGGACCATCTTCAACATCATCGGACCCCTGTGTAACCCCGCCGGAGCCAACGTCCGTGTCATGGGGGTGTTCACTCCGAAACTGCTGAAGACGCTGGCCGAAGTGCTGGTGGCGTTGGGGATCCAGGAAGCTTTTGTCGTTCACAGCGCGGGGCATGATGAACTCACACTCTCGGGCCCGAGCCAGGTCTGCGAGATCAAGAAGGGGAAGATCACCTCGAAAAAACTGACCGCGAAGGATTTCGGCATGAAACCCGTCGACAACACCCTCCTCTCGGGCGGCGACAAGCATTTCAACGCCGACATCGTCAGGCGGATCCTGAAAGGGGAGAAGGGCCCTTACCGGGACGTGTCTGTCGCGAACGCGGCTCTCGCCATTCTGTCCGGATGCCGCGCTCTGGGCCGCAAAGACATCCAGGACCTTCGAGGGGCGAGACGATTGGCGGAAGAGGCCATCGACAACGGGAATTCTTGGAAGAAACTCGAACAGCTTGTCCTTTTGACCCAATGAACGCCGATAAAAACACGGCCCTTCTCGAGATCCTGTCTTACAAAAGAAAGAGGGTCGAGCAACTCAAGGAATCGGAGTCCGTCTCGGACCTTCACAAGAAGATCATCTCCGCGCCGCCCATCCGCGATTTTCTGAAAGCGGTCTACCAGCCCGGACGACTCCGCCTCATCGCCGAACTCAAGAAAGCCAGTCCCTCCGCGGGGATGTTGAGAGACCCCTATCGCATCCCGGAGGACGCCCGTTCCTACGAACAGGGAGGAGCGCACGCCCTGTCGATACTGACGGAAGAAAAGTATTTCCTGGGAGAGGTCCATCACCTCCGGGAGGCCAAGGAATCCGTGCGGCTGCCGATCCTGCGGAAAGATTTCATCATCGACCCCTACCAAGTCTACGAATCCCGCGCCTATGGCGCCGACGCGATCCTTCTGATCATCGGACTATTGAACGACAAGACCCTGGCGGAACTATTTCAACTGACCCACAATCTCGGGATGAACGCCCTGGTCGAGATCCACGACACGGAAGAGTTGGGGCGCGCCCTCCGACTGGGAGCGAACATCATCGGGATCAACAGCCGGAATCTCAGGGATTTATCGGTCAATCGGGATGTTTTCCGACAACTCATCCCCCTCATCCCCAAGGATAAATTCATCGTCGCCGAGAGCGGGATCCGAACGAAGGAAGACATGGATGCGCTCAAGCAGGCCGGAGCCAACGCCGCGTTGGTCGGAGAATCCTTGTTGCGTCAACCCGATCTCATGGCGGCGACGAAACGGTTGATCGCCTCCTAAGACCGTACGCCCCTCTTTTGTGCCGGGGGCAACGCGCACACCGCATCCCCTTCCCATGAAGATCGTCCTGGTCAACCCCCCGTCATTGTCCATGCGGTACAACCGGTTCAACGCCGGGATCCCCTATTTGACATCGTTTCTTAAATCAAAATCCATGTTTGTCGAGGTTGTCGATTTCGGTCAGGCGGCCTATCGCGAATGCGTCGACAGGATCGTCCGAAGCAAACCGGAGGCGGTGGGATTCTCGGTGAACAGTTACACCACGGGCCTCCGTGAGATTCTGTCGGATATCCGAGGCCGGATCCGGCCATTCTTTATCGCCGGCGGCCCGGCGCCCACCCTTTATGAGGAGGACTTCCTCTCCCGTTATCCGGACCTCGACTGCATTACACTCGGCGAATCCGAGGAAACCCTGTGGGAAATATTCCGGGTCCTGGAGAAATCCAAAGACCCCATGCCGGACCTTCTGCAGGTCAAGGGACTGATCCTCAATCACAGGGGGGAGAGGATTCGGACTCCCGTCCGTTCATTCGGGATCGATCTAAACTCGATGCCTTTCCCGGACTATGCTCCAGAGACACTCTCGCGATTGAATTACTATCCACTTCTGACCAGCCGCGGATGCGACTCCCACTGTGTCTTTTGTCCTAATCGGGCGCTTCATGGTTTCACCTGGCGGGCCCGAAGCGTGGAGAACGTCGTCTCCGAGATCGAGAAAGTGATACGTGACCATTCGTTGAACAGGTTCTTCATCCTGGATGACAGTTTCAATCTGGATCTGGAACGGGCGAAGAACATCCTGCGAGAGGTCCTGAAGAGGAAAATCCGGATCCAATATTCCTTCTGCAGCGGTCTGCAAATCCGCTCAATCGACGCCGAGTTCCTGGATCTTCTGAAAAAGAGCGGGTGCGCGAAGATCGGTTTCGGGATAGAAACGGCCGACCCGGAGAGCGCTGGGCGCCTGGGCAAGGGTCTCTCCCTCGACATGATAAAGACCCGCATCGACCTGACGGTGAAATCCGGATTCCGACCGGAAGTTTACATGATCGTCGGACTCATCGGGGCCACCGTCTCTTCGGAGCGGCGATCCCTGTCTTTCATCAAGGGTTTGAATGTATTGGCCAGATGGTTCATTGCCCAGCCCTATCCCAAAACCCCGTTGTATGATTGGGTCGCCCGCCATGGGCGTTTCTTCGATCCCCCGGACCTCGGCGAAGGTGTCTGGAACGGGAGACCCCCGTTGTTCTTTGAAACGCCCGAGTTCACCAAAGAGGACATGCTCCGGACGTACTACCATGCGAATTCAGAGACGGACAATTATCTTTTCCTGTGCTCCGGGAATAATCCCTTGATCCTCTTTCTGACGGGACTGTTTCGAGTCATCCGTTACAATCCCCGACGGACACTCGGCTTCCTGGTCTGGGCAATCAAGGGCGTCATGAATCCGACGAAATATGTGTATAACGAGCATTGGGTGAAGGAGGAGGGATGAGCGGACCGGTGTATTTCCAAGCATCGTTTGGAGTGGATTTTTCGGCTTTGGAGGAGGCCCTTAAGGTCTGTCCATATGATATAATTTCGTAGTTTTGGACTGACAAAGGAGTGAATCAATGCCCGCAAAAGTGAAGATTTGTGGTATCACGAACACCGAAGACGCCACCTGGACGGTCAATCTCGGCGCGGAATACATCGGCCTGAATTTCTGGCCCGAAAGCCCGCGGAAAGTCTCCCTCGGCAAGGCCGTGGAGATCGTCCAGAAACTGCCGCCGTTTGTCGTGACGGTCGGGGTATTTGTGAATCAACCTGTCGACGAAATCGTCAAGACCGTCCTCAAAACAGGGATCAAGGGAGTCCAACTCTCCGGCGAAGAAACCCCGGAGTATTGCCGGCAACTCGCGGAAGCGCTCCGGGATAAGAACCCGTTCCTCATCAAAGTGTTCCATGTCTCCACGGAGGCGGACCTGGAACCCATGACCGCCTACAAGGACATGTGCCAATATTTCCTTCTGGATGCGCGCGTGGAAAACGTCCCCGGGGGCACCGGCCAGACCTTTCCCTGGGACCTTGTTCAAAGAGCCAAAACGATCGGGATCCCCCTGTTCATCGCGGGGGGATTGACCCCCGATAACGTCAAGGAAGCCATCAAGAAGACAGAACCTTACGCCGTGGATGTCGCCAGCGGTGTGGAAAAATCTCCCAAAAGGAAAGACTACGAAAAAATGAAATTATTCATCGAGCAATCCAAGGCGGTTCGATGATCCCCAATAAACGAGGATACTTCGGACGTTTTGGTGGACAGTACGTCCCGGAAACGCTCGTCGCCCCTCTTCAGGAGTTGGAGTCTATATTCCGAAAGTCATTGCGTGACACTCACTTTCATTCCATCCTTAATGATTTGCTTAACAAATATGCGGGCCGGCCGACACCTCTCTTTTTTGCGCAGAACCTCACCCGAGAGCTCAAGGGGCCCCGAATCTATCTGAAGAGAGAAGACCTTTGCCATACGGGTTCTCACAAGATCAACAACACTTTGGGACAATGTCTGCTGGCCAAGAAGCTCGGCAAGACCAGGGTCATCGCGGAAACCGGAGCCGGACAGCATGGTGTCGCCACGGCCACGTCCTGCGCTCTGATGGGATTGGAATGCGCCGTCTACATGGGCTCAGAAGACATGGAGCGCCAGTCATTGAACGTATTCCGGATGAGGAGTCTCGGCGCGGAGGTGATCCCGGTCACATCGGGATCCCGTACGCTGAAAGACGCCATCAACGAGGCGATGCGGGATTGGGTGACCAATGTGAAGAACACCTTTTATGTCCTGGGATCTGTCGTCGGTCCCCATCCCTATCCGTGGATGGTGCGGGAATTCCAGAGCGTCATCGGCCGTGAAACCAAGAAACAGCTGATGGCCTATCAAAAGCGCCCTCCAAACGCCCTGGTGGCCTGTGTGGGCGCGGGATCCAATTCCATCGGCTTGTTCGCGCCGTTCTATGATCAACGGTCCGTTCGGATGATCGGAGTCGAAGCGGGCGGAAGCGGTCTCCCTTCGGGCAGACACGCCGCCACCTTGTGCGCCGGCTCCCCCGGAATACTCCATGGAGCCTATACCTACGTCCTGCAAGACCCCCATGGACAGATCAAAACGACCCATTCCATCTCGGCGGGGCTGGATTATCCCGGCGTCGGACCGGAACACTCTTTCTACAAGGAATCCGGCCGGGCCCGGTACGTCTCCGTCTCCGACAAACAAGCGTTAGAAGGCTTTCGCCTCTTGAACGAGACCGAAGGGATCAGCCCGGCGTTGGAATCCTCCCATGCGGTCGCCTACCTTCCGATCCTGGCCAGACGAATGAGCCCCTCCCAGAGCGTCATCGTCTGCATTTCCGGCCGGGGAGACAAGGACATGGCCCAAATACAGAAATCCTTATAGGCCTCGCCCCCCCCAATGAATAGAATCTCACGGAAGTTCCAATCACTCAAGGCGCAGAACAGGAAGGCGCTCATCATCTATCTGACAGCGGGATATCCCTCCTTAGAGGAAACGCAACGGCTGGTTTTAAAGGCGGAGGAGGCCGGCGCGGACCTGATCGAATTGGGCGTTCCCTTCTCGGACCCCATCGCGGATGGCCCCACCATCCAGTATGCCTCCCAGAAAGCCCTGGAAAAAGGGGCCACTCTGGAAAAAATATTACGACTCGTCCACCGACTCCGGCGGCGGACCGAGATCCCACTCATTCTGATGTCGTATCTGAATCCGATCCACCGGATGGGATATGAAGTCTTTTCCTGCTCGGCGGCTCGGTGCGGCGTGGACGGACTGATCATCCCGGACCTCATCCCCGAGGAATCCGGACCGATCCGCAAACACACTGTAAAAAATGGCCTGTCTTTGATATTATTGACGGCGCCGACCACCCCGTCCTCCCGGCGGCATTGGATCGACAAACAAAGCCGGGGATTCGTCTACGCCGTTTCGGTGGCCGGGGTCACGGGAGCCCGGAAAGATATCTCCTCCGACGCGATCGGTTTCCTCAAAGACATGAATCGCGGCGCCAAAAATCCGATCGCCCTGGGGTTCGGCATATCGAAACCGGAGCATATCCGGCGGTTCGGCCGTTATGTGCAGGGGTTCATCATCGGTTCGGCCATCATCAACCGCCTCCGAGCCAAGGAACCCATCACGGGGTTCATCAAGGGTTTTCGGCGTCGCTTAGACGCTTTTCGTCCATAAACAGACAAGGAGTCGATCATGCCGGTTGAAACGAACAACGACGACAAAAAGAGGGTCCCGGACGGTCTTTGGACCAAATGTCCGAAATGCGAAGCCATTTTGCACACCAAAGAGCTCGAAACGAACCTGAAGGTGTGCTCCAAATGCGGCTACGGGTTTCCTCTATCCGTCCGTGAACGCATCGATCTCCTTCTGGAGGCGGACTCCCTCCAAGAGATGGAGGCTTCCATGGAACCGGTCGATGCCCTCGGGTTCGCCGATTCTCAACCCTACAAACATCGCCTCAAGACCTATCAGAAAAAAACCGGGAGGAAAGAAGCCGCCATCATCGGCGAAGGGCAGATGGGACCCCATCGCGTCGCCATCGGGATCCTCGATTTCAGTTTCATGGGGGGAAGCATGGGGAGCGTGGTGGGGGAGAAGATCACGCGCATCATTGAACTGGCCCGCGACCGGAAGATACCCCTCATCATCGTCTCCGCTTCCGGTGGAGCCCGCATGCAGGAATCGATCTTGTCGCTGTTCCAAATGGCCAAGACCAGTGCCGCCCTGGCCAAACTCAAGGAAGCCAAGATCCCGTTCATCTCCGTCCTCACCGATCCGACGACGGGCGGGGTGACGGCTTCTTTCGCCATGTTGGGAGACGTTATCGTGGCCGAACCCAAGGCCCTGCTGGCTTTTGCGGGGCCCCGTGTCATCGAGCAGACCATCCGCCAAACCCTTCCCCATGGATTTCAGCAATCGGAATTCCTCCTCAAACACGGGATGGTGGACGTGGTCACCGAGAGGAACCAATTGAAACCAACTCTCGTTCGACTCTTGAATTTCCTCTACCCGCCGAACCGCAAAAATTGAACAGCAGACGATTCTTTTGACGTCTCTTTCCAATCATCATTCTCACCGACCTTTCTTCTCGGCGCCACCGGTCCGATTGGGGCTTCAACGCGTCCTCAAGGCCCTCTCTCTTTTCGACCATCCCGAAGACGGTTTCGCGTCCCTGTTGGTGGCCGGAACCAATGGGAAAGGTTCTGTCTGCGCTTACCTGAATTCCATCCTCTGCTCGGCCGGCATCAAAACAGGTCTCTACACCTCACCCCACCTGATCCACCCGCGAGAACGCATCCGAGCGGGAGGACGCTTCATATCCCCATATCGCTGGAAACAGCTTGAACGATCCGTTCATCGGATCGATCGCCGATACAAGCTCGGTTTGACCGAGTTCGAGGTCCAAACCGTCATGGCTTTCGTGTATTTCAAGGAGATGTCCGTCGACTTGGCCGTCGTGGAGGTGGGTTTAGGAGGGCGATTGGATGCCACCAACACCCTGCCCTGCCCGGAAATCACCGTGCTCACCTCAATCGGACATGACCACATGGACTATCTGGGCCCAACCCTGACGGATATCCTCGACGAAAAAATGGCCATATTCAGGGGATCCGTCCCCGCCGTGGTTTCTGTCCCCGAGGAGATGCAGCCACGCGTCTCGTCATACTGTCGAAGCCACGGAGTGCCTCTCCAATTGGCCGGGAGGGATTTCAAGGTCCGACACTCATCGGCCAGCGCTCCCGGAAAGTTTCATTTCATTCGGGGCGGCAAGATCACACTCAAGAACCTCTCCCAATCCCTTCCGGGGCGCCATCAGATGAACAACGCCTCATTGGCCATCGAAACGATATTCCAATTGAGAGCGCGGGGGTGGGGGATCCCCGAAAAATCCATCCGGACCGCTTTAAACTCTACGATTTGGCCCGGCCGATTTGATATCATTTATCCGTCGCGGGGGAGCGGGCCGGTCATCCTCGATGGAGCCCATAATCCGGAAGGGATGCAAACCGTTGTTTCCACGTATCTGGAGAGCCCGTGGCGCCGACAGAAAGCGACGTTGCTCTTCGGCTGCCTCACCGATAAGGATGTCCGACGGATGATCCGGATCCTGACCCCGATCACAGCCCGCGTATGGACTGTGGATCTGCCGTCGGCGAGATCACGTCCGGCACGCTCTCTGGCGAAGTTGTGGAACACGGAACGTCCGGCCATCGCCCTGGATCTACCCGACGCATGGGCCCTCCGCGCGGCCACGACAACCCGGGAACCGCTGTTGGTCACGGGATCTCTTTACCTGGTCGGAGAAGCCTACCGGCACCTGATCGCGCGACGGGTGGAGTCACCGTCGATCGCATATCTTCATCAAAACTCATGAGGATTCAACGATGAACAACACCAAATTGAAGAAAGGGGTACGCCTGGGGATCGATCTGGGCGGGACCCAATTAAAAGCCGCCCTCGTCGCCGAGGATGGGAAGGTCATCCGTCATCAATCCTTCGAGTCTCCTCTCCGCCCGCATGATTTTGCGAAGACCCTGTATCACAATGTGAAGACATGGTTGCGTCCCTCCCTGGTCGGGACCGGGGTTGCCGTCGCGGGCGATGTCGACCCGACGCGCGGATTGGTCCGGTTCTCTCCCAATCTGAAATGGCGAAACGTCCCTCTGAAGAAAATCCTGCTGAAATATCCATTCCCAAGCCCCCTGCTCATTGAAAACGACGCCACCGCGGCCGCCTGGGGGGTCCATCATTTGGACCTCGCAGGTCAATCTCGGAGTCTTCTCGTCTTGACTCTGGGCACCGGCGTCGGAGGGGGGATCGTGATCGATGGGAAACTTTATCATGGCGCCACCGGCTCGGCCGGCGAATGGGGACACATGACCATCGATCCCGACGGCATTCCCTGCGGATGCGGCAGCCGGGGATGCCTGGAAACGTGTGTGGGGGGGATATATCTCGTCAGGAAGGCCCTGTCCCTGTTGAAATCTTCCCCCAAGAATCCGCTGCACCGGACCGGGGTCACGCCCAAAGCGCTCTATGAACTTGCCCTCAAGGGGGATCCTCTCTCCTTGAAGGTTTGGAAGGAAGCCGGCAAGGCCCTCGGGATCGGGCTGGCGTCCCTGATCAACATCTTCAACCCGGACACGATTGTTTTCACCGGCGGCGTGGCGGGAGCTTCGAAGCTCCTCATGCGTTTCGCCGACAAAGAGATAAAACAACGGGCCTTCCGAACGGGCCGCGACCGGGTCCGCATCAGGACCTCATCCCATCGCACGACCGTCGGCGTCGTCGGAGCCGCCCTGCTCGTCCCCTAGATCATTCCGGCATGACCAGACCCGGTTTCAGAATCATCGGCTTCGTCTCCTTCCTCCTCCTCGCACAACTGCCGGGGCTGAAAGCCGAGGAATCCATGACCTCTTCGTCCAACTGGTCTCTCTCGGCGGACTATCTCGAATATCTCTCCTCCGGAAACGTGGTCCACGCCATGGGCCATGTCGCCCTTCAATCCACCTCCACCGGCACCGCCGTCCGGATCGAGGCGAACGATCTGCAGATGTATTCCAAAGAAGAGGTGGCCATCGCCTCGGGGAATGTGCACATCCAAGACGGCCCTCTCTCGCTCTGGGGACAGACGGCCACGTTCGACTGGAAAAATTCGACGGGGCATATCACCAACGCTTATCTGGAAAACCCCCCGTGGCGCATCTGGGGGAAACGGATCGACAAGCGGGGGCCGGACCAATATTGGATCGACCGCGGAGCCGCCACCAATTGCGACGTCAATCCTCCTCATTACCACTTCCGCGGTCGTTACATAAAATATGTCTCCAAGAAACGCGCCACCCTCTACCGCAGCGCCTTGGCCCTTGAAAAGGAACCGGTGCTCTACACGCCGATCTGGACGAGATCCCTCAAAGACCGGCGATACTCCCTGCGGATCCATCCCGGGAGGACTTCCCGCAACGGCTATATCGCCAACACCATCTGGGGCTACCCCACCACAACGCACTCCTACCTGCGCGCCTACTGGGACCATTACCAGAAGAGCGGTAACGGCTATGGCGCCGAATTCAACTATTTCACACCGACGGCCAACGGGAGCCTTTATGGGTATGAAGTCAAGGACCGTATCTCGAAAACGAAACGCTGGACGACCCGTCTGGGACACTCCCAACAGTTTTCTCACGGTTGGAGCGCCCGCGCCAACGCCTATATGCAGAGCGACTCTGATTTCAGCAACCAATACTTCCGAAACGACATCGAACGCGTCCGGCAGAACCTCGAATCCGACGCGGGGATCAGCTATCAACACGCTTATTACACATCGTCCCTGTCCACGAAACACAAAGCCGTCTACGATCCGTTTCGACGGAAGTTCGTGAGATATCAGACCGTCGCCCCGGAACTTTCCTTCCAGACCGCTCCCATCGAACTCTGGCATTCCAGCGCCCCCATCTACGCCCAGTTCGCCACGTCGTATAAGAACGAATATAACCGGCCCCAATCAGAGCCCTACGATGTGAATCCGCTGAACCCCAACAAAGACCTGTATAGACAGACTGTCAACTCCTCTCTCTCTTTTTCCGAGACCATCCCGCTCTGCAAATCGATCACTCTGGGGCCCAGCCTGGGGCTCTCGGAGGAATGGAGTTCCTGGCAGGATGCCGGAACGACCATCGACCAGACGTCGATCTATCGGGGACGCGGTTATACCACGATGAATCTCCGCCATCGCGTCACGCGATGGCTCGACTACGATCTGGCTCACAATTATAAGGTGCGGTGGCGCCAGAACAGTTTCGCCAGGGATGTACTGTCATCGGACCGGGGCCTCGAAACGAACAATATGTCGCTCTTCACGTCCCTGCGTCCCGGAAGTTCCTTCTGGCTGAGGGCTTCCAGCGGATATGAACTCCGCCGCCTTCGCACCCAGACGGTGAAGTCGCCCCGCCAGTTGATCACTCCTCCCGTCGCGGAGATGTCTTATCGCCCCACGCGGTGGATGGATATCTTCTACAGGGAAACGTATTCCCTCTACCCCGACCGGCGCCCCCAATCGACGCAGATGTCCCTTCAGATCGGGCGCGCCGAACAACCGAACTTCTCGACCGGATACAGCTATACCGGAACGCGCGGGCAGGTGCAGATCAGACACGCCGCTGAATTTCCGCTCACCCCCGGATGGTGGCTGGACGGGGGATTTCAATACAACGCCACCGGTCCCTATGGACTTCACTATGACACCGTCCAAATCATCGAAAAATTCATCACCATCCGGAGGGACTTGCATTGCTGGCAGCTCCGCGTCGAAATGACCGAACGGCTGGACGCCCGCGAAATATTCTTCCGGTTGGACCTTAAAAAAGACTACGAGGACCGCAAAAAACTCTACGAAGATTCCGATGAACAGCAGTATTATCCCGGACGGAAAAAATCCAATCTGTAGTTTGGAAAGTCTCAATTGCCCCGTCCGTGTACTTATGGTATTATTTCACGCTAAACATCCACGGTTTATCAACGGAGATAGATTGAACCCAGAGGAGTCATCCATTTGAAAGCATTGGTCTTATCAGGGGGGAAGGGAACGCGCCTCCGCCCCATCACGCACACCTCCGCCAAACAACTGGTCCCCATCGCCAACAAACCCATCCTTTTCTACGGTTTGGAGTCGCTGGCGGCCGCGGGGATCAAGGATGTCGGCATCGTCGTCGGCGAGACCCATGAATCCATCAAAAAGAGTGTCGGCGACGGAAGTTCGTTCGGGATTCGGGTGACCTATATCCAGCAAGAAGCTCCGTTGGGACTGGCCCATGCCGTCAAAATATCCCGGGAGTTCCTCGGGAACGATAATTTCGTCATGTATCTGGGAGACAACCTCCTCAAAGAGGGGATCATTAATTTCGTCGAAGAATTTTCCAAGAGCCAGGCGGCCGCGCAGATCCTCCTCACCCCGGTATCCAATCCCCAACAATTCGGCGTCGGGGTCCTGCGGGACGGAAAAGTGGTCAAACTCATCGAGAAACCGAAGGATCCGCCGAGCAACCTGGCGCTGGTCGGCGTCTACCTGTTCACTCCGGCCATCCATAAGATGGTCGCGACGTTGAAACCCTCCGCGCGGGGAGAGTTGGAGATCACCGACGCCATCCAAGCCCTCATCGATGCCGGACTGGAAGTGCGTCCGCATCTCGTGACGGGATGGTGGAAGGACACCGGGAAGCTGGAGGATCTCCTGGAAGCGAACCGTCTCATCCTCAGCGACATCGTTTCCCGTACGGAGGGGACCGTCGACGCCCAAAGCCGGCTGGAAGGCTCTGTGATCATCCAAAAGGGGGCTCGCATCGAGAACAGCACCGTGCGGGGGCCGGCCATCATCGGCGAACGCACCGTGATCCGGAACTCGTTCATCGGCCCCTATTCCGCGATCTATCACGACGTGACCATCGAAGACAGCGAACTGGAACATTCGATCCTCCTGGAACATTCGAAAGTATCGCAGATCAAGAGACTGTCCGACTCCCTGATCGGGCAGAACGTCGAGATCATCCAGACCCACGTCAAGCCGACATCGTATCGATTCATGCTCGGAGATTCCTCCCGAGTGGAGATCCCGAAATAACACGGAATGAGGCTCCCGATGAAATCCAATGACACCCCATCAAAGATAGACCTGAAGCAGGACATCAAAAAATCCCGGCCGACGATCGACGGCGTCCGGGTGCGCCCCTTGCGGGCCATCCCGGATGAACGGGGGCGGCTGATGGAGATCCTCCGATCGGATTGGCCCGAATATCAGAAGTTCGGGCAATGCTACCTCACCGCGGCCTACCCGGGGGTCGTCAAGGCCTGGCATTACCACAAGAACCAATATGATAATTTTGTCTGCATCAGCGGCATGATGAAGCTCGTCATCTACGACGACCGCGCCGATTCAAAAACGCGGGGGGTCGTCAATGAATTCTTCGTCGGGACCCACAACCTTCAATTGATCCAGATACCACCCCTCGTACATCACGGATTCAAATGCATCAGCGAGCACGAGGCCTTGGTCATCAACATCCCCACGCAACTTTTCAACTATGCGGAACCGGATGAATATCGGATTCCGCCCCATACAAAAGACATCCCCTACGACTGGTCCAGAAAGGACGGTTAATCCAATGTCACGTTGGCTCGTCACCGGCGGAGCCGGGTTCATCGGCTCCCATATCGTCGAACAGTTACTCCAGAAAAAACAATACGTCCGAGTCCTCGACAATTTCTGCACGGGTTCAAGGGATTTCATCAAATCCGTGAGAGGAAAGATCGATTTCATCGAGGGGGACATCCGCAACCCCAAAACGGCCCAAAAAGCTGTGAAAGGGATCCATTACGTGCTCCACCAGGCCGCTCTGAGATCCGTTCCCCGCTCGCTGGAAGATCCGTTATCATCCAACGAGGTGAATGTTTCCGGGACTCTCAACATGCTCTTGGCCGCCTCCAACGCCGGAGTGAAACGGTTCGTGGCGGCCTCTTCCTCCAGCGTTTACGGGGACCTGAAAAAATGGCCTCAAAAAGAGTGCTATCCTCAATCGCCCATATCTCCCTATGCCGTTTCCAAGGCGGCGGGCGAGATCTATTGCCGCATGTTCTACAAGACGTATGGATTGCAGACGGTCTCCCTGAGATACTTCAACGTCTTCGGCCCCCGTCAAAATCCCAAATCAAAATACGCCGCGGTGATCCCCCTGTTCATCTTGGCGGCACTCAAGGACAAGTCCTGCGACGTCCACGGTGACGGAAAGCAGTCTCGCGACTTTACCTACGTCGACAACGTGGTGCAGGCCAACATCCTCTCGGCCACCCGGGGGCCCGGCGCCGGGAACGTCTACAACGTGGCCGTCGGCGAATGCCATTCCCTCCTGGACATACTCCGCATCACAGAGGACTATCTGGGCTGCAAAATCCGCAAAAATTTCACTCCGGCCCGCAAGGGGGATGTCCGGAAAACCCATGCCAGCATCCTGGCCATCAAGAAAGATGTCGGATACGCGCCCCGATGGGATTTCCAACGGGGAATGATCGAGACCATCAAGTATTTTCAGAACAATTACTAGTGTCTCACCACCTGTCCCTCGACACCCCATGAGGATCCTCGTTACCGGCGGAGCCGGGTTCATCGGTTCCCATTTCGTCAACTACTGGCTGAAACGGCACGCGGGGGATTCCGTCATCAACCTCGATAAACTGACGTATGCCGGAAACCTCTCCAACCTCCGAGAGGCCATGAAATCGGCGCGACACCGGTTCATCAAAGGGGATATCACCCATCTCCCGACGGTCAAACGGACCATGAAGGGGGTTGACACGGTCGTCCACTTTGCGGCGGAAACGCACGTGGATCGTTCGCTCTTGAACGCCGACGCTTTTATCCGCACCAATATTCAAGGGACCTTCACGCTGACCCAAGAAGCGCGTGTCGCCGGCGTCAAACGGTTCGTCCACATCTCAACGGATGAAGTGTATGGGTCCATCGAAAAGGGGAAAACACCCGAAACCGCTCCATTGGAGCCCAGTAGCCCCTACTCTTCGTCCAAAGCCGCTTCCGATCTGATGGCCCTCTCCCAATGGATCACCCACCGGTTCCCGGTCCTCATCACCCGGTGCACGAACAACTACGGCCCCTACCAATATCCGGAGAAGTTCCTCCCGCTTTTCATCACGAACGCGATCGATAATGTCCCGCTCCCTCTGTACGGGAAGGGGATCAACATCCGCAACTGGCTCCATGTGACCGACCATTGCCGCGCCATCGAATCGGTGGTCAAGAGGGGGAAGCCGGGACAGATCTACAACATCGCCGGCGACCGGGAATGGACGAACATCGCCGTCGCCAAACTCATCCTGACGCTCATGGGGAAACCCGGCTCGCTGATCCGCCATGTCACGGATCGGCCCGGACATGACATCCGTTACGCCCCCGAATCCGGTAAAATCCGGAGAGAACTCGGCTGGCGGCCCTCGGTCACCTTCGAACAGGGCCTGAAAGAGACGATTTCATGGTATGAAACCCACCAGGACTGGTGGAGGAAGATCAAGTCGGACAAGACGGCCTATCAGAGCTACTATCGAAAACAATATACTCACCGCATCAATGGAGGGAAATATTCATGAAGAAGTTCAATGTGACCATCATCGGATCTGGCTATGTCGGTCTCGTCACGGGGGCCTGCCTTGCGGAGATCGGGCATTCAGTGACTTGTGTCGATAACGATACCCGGAAGATACAAACCCTCCAAAAAGGGCACATCCCCATCTATGAGCCGGGTCTCAAAGAACTGATCGCCAAGAACAAGAAAAAGAAACGCATCGTATTCACCAATTCCCTTCAAAACGGCATCGAGGACGCCGACATGGTCTTCATCGCGGTCAACACGCCTCCTCTCCCCGACGGAGAGGCCGACCTCTCTTATGTCGAAGCCGTCACCCGCGAGGTGGCGCAACACATGAAGAGATACATCATCATCGTCGAGAAATCCACCGTCCCCGTCCAGACCGGAGAGAAGATCAAGCAGACCATCCGCCTCTATGGGCGTAAACCCGAAGATTTCGACGTCGCCTCCAACCCGGAGTTCCTGCGAGAGGGAACGGCCATCAAGGATTTCCTCAAACCCGACCGCATCGTGGTGGGAGTGGAGTCCAAACGGGCCGAAGAAGCCCTGCGCGCGCTTTACAAGCCGATCAGAGCCCCTCTCATCGTCACGGACATCAAGAGTGCGGAACTCATCAAGCACTCCTCCAATTCGTTTCTCGCCATGAAGATCTCCTTCATCAACGCCGTCGCCCAAGTCTGCGAACGCGTGGGAGCCGATGTCACCTGTGTGGCGAAGGGAATGGGCTATGACAAGCGGATCGGCTCTTCCTTCTTGAACGCGGGGCTTGGATTCGGCGGGTCCTGTTTTCCGAAAGACCTGGCCGCCTACATCAAGATGGCGGAACGAGCGGGATATCACTTCGACCTTCTGAAAGCGGTCCAACACATCAACGAACAACAGCGTCAATGGGTCATCGACCACCTCAAAAAAGCCCTCTGGAACTTGAAGGGGAAAACGATCGCGATGTGGGGATTGGCCTTCAAACCCGACACGGACGACCTCCGGAACGCCCCGGCCATCGACATCATCCGGAAATTGCAGTCGGAGGGTTGCCAGGTCAACGCCTACGACCCCGTGGCCATGGAGAAGACAAAAGCACTCCTTCCGAACGTGCGCTACTGCAAAGACCCCTACGACGCCCTCTCCGGAGCGGAAGCGGTCGTGCTGGCAACCGAATGGCAGGTCTTCAAAGACATCGACCTGAAAAAGGTCCGTTCACTCCTGAAAACGCCCGTGTTCCTCGATGCCCGCAACGCGTTCGATCCGGTCCAGATGGCATCCCTGGGATTCGACTATACCGCCGTCGGGCGGGGCAGCCACAAGAAGAGTTCCTAGTCGTCTCCGCACCCCCCGTCCTTTTTCATGGCTCTTCCTCAGGACCACTGTGACATCGCCGTCATCGGCGGCGGTGTGATCGGTTGCACCATCGCCCGAGCGCTTTTACTGTCTCCGAACAATTACCGCGTCGCCCTCCTCGATAAAGAACCCTCCCTCGGTGCCCATCAGAGTTCACACAACAGCGGGGTCGTGCATGTCGGCTACAACCAAAAGCCCGGTTCCCTGAAAGCCAAATTCGTCGTCGAGGGGTCCAAGAGATTGAGGGCCTATTGCCAGGAGAAAGCCATCCCGCTGAGGCAGAAGGGGATTTTGGTCGTCGCCTCGACTGACGATCAGCTCGACACCCTCCAGACGATCCACTCCTATGGGACACGGAACGGAGCCCGGGTCGATTTGCTCGGCCCCGAGGATCTCCGAAAAATCGAACCCCATGCGGATGGACTCGGCGCTCTCCACGCTCCCGAGGGGGCCAGTTTCGACCCACAATACCTCTTGAAAGCCCTCCATGCAGAATTGATTTCGCTCCAGGCCCGGATACTCCTCAACGAACCGGTGCTCCGGATCCATGAAACGTCTCAGGCCATGAGGATCGAGACCACTCGTCGCTCTTTGACCGCCACCCTCCTCATCAACGCAGCCGGACTCCACGCGGACCGTCTGGCCCATCAACTGGGCGTGGGCTCTGATTACCGGATCGTCCCGTTTCGGGGGGAGTATTATGAGTTGGTCCCTGAAAAGACGGGGCTCGTCAATTCCCACATATACCCGGCGCCCGATCTGAATTTCCCTTTCCTGGGGGTCCATCTATCCAAAACCTTCGACGGAAAAGTGACGATCGGTCCGGGGGCCATGCTCGCTTTCGGGAGGGAAGCCTATTCGTTCTTCGACTTCTCCCTCCCGGACACGCTCGGCATGCTCTCATTCGGCGGATTTTGGCGGATGTTCTCTTCCCCGGCTTTCCGCGAATTGATGAAAACAGAGTGGAAAAAGAGCTTTTTAAAATCGGCCGTCTGCCGGGAAGCCGCCCGACTCGTTCCTGGCCTCAAACCCGGGGATCTAATCCCCTGCAAATCCGGCGTCCGGGCCCAACTCGTTTCTTCCAAGGGGGCGTTCATCAACGACCTCCTCATCGAGGAGACTCCCCGAAGCGTGCAGGTCCTCAACGCCGTCAGCCCCGCTCTCACTTGCTCGTTTCCCTTCGCCGACCATGTGGTTTCGATCGTATCAAGAAAATTGAACAAATAAAGCACGGTTTTTTGTAGAATAACGCTTAAATATCGATACAGACGTCGAGGACTCTTCTCATGCCGAACCAAATACCTGTCGTCATCCTCTGTGGTGGTTTAGGGACCCGCTTGCGGGAAGAAACCGAATTGCGTCCAAAGCCCATGGTGGAGATCGGGGGGAAACCGATCCTCTGGCACATCATCAACCTCTACAGCCACTACGGCTTCAATCAGTTCATTTTATGCCTCGGATACAAAAGTGAAGTCATCAAGGATTATTTCCTGAACTATGACTTCATGAACAACGATTTCACTCTCACCATCGGGTCGAAACCCGTCCTCCTTTCCCCGCAGAAACTCATGAAAAACCCCTGGAAGATCACGCTCGTGGACACGGGGGAAAGCGCCATGACGGGGGCCCGGGTGAAGCTCATCGAACCGCACATCAAGTCGGATACATTCATGCTGACTTACGGGGATGGCGTCGCCAACATCAACATCGCCCAACTGATGAAGTTCCATCAACGACACGGAAAGATTGGCACCGTGACGGGTGTCCGTCCCCAATCCCGGTTCGGCGAACTCGTCATGGAGAAGAACACGGCGATCGAGTTCAGCGAAAAACCCCAGATCCGGCAGGGCTACATCAACGGCGGTTTTTTCGTGTTCCAAAAGAAATTCTTCAAGTATCTGTCTGCGAAAGAGGACTTGATCCTGGAGCAAGCCCCTTTAAGAAATCTGGCTCGAGACCGCGAACTGATGGTATATCAGCACCAGGGATTCTGGCACTGCATGGACACATACCGCGATTATCAACTCCTGAACAACCTCTGGAAAACCGGGAACGCCCCGTGGAAGGCCCTCGTCAATGAAAAATAGTTCTTTCTGGAAGAATCGGAACGTCTTCGTCACCGGATGCACCGGCCTTTTGGGGTCTTGGCTCACGAAGCATCTCCTCCGGCGGCAGGCCCACGTCATCGGATTGATCCGCGACTGGGTCCCCGAATCCAAT
>ENA-UOWG01001081-UOWG01001081.1-activated-sludge-metagenome-genome-assembly--contig:-NODE-1081-length-29590-cov-5.844490_pt1 | contig 29590 bp, 21 predicted proteins | sample MGYA00238147_ERZ761563 | MGnify/ENA primary metagenome ERZ761563 (study PRJEB28884, sample SAMN05720216) | anaerobic digester metagenome | isolation source: active sludge of municipal... | reverse complement strand
GACGCCCTGTGTCCTGGAGAGATCGATCAAAAGCTCCCAAAAGCTGTCGCGCGCGACCGGGTCGACCCCCGATGTCGGCTCGTCTAAGATCAGGATCTTTGGTTCATGCAGTACGGCGACCGCCAGGGAAAGCCGTTGTTTTAAACCCATCGGCAGGGAATCCGCCAACACATCAAGATGGGGCCCCAAGCCGAATTTTTCGACCAGCTCTTTGATCCGTTCTTCCGCCTTTTTTTTAGGGATATGGTAAAGGAGGGCGTCCAGGACCAGGTTCTGGCGGACGGTCAGTTCGCCGTAAAGCGAGAACGCCTGCGTCATGTAACCGAGTTTCTTGCGCACTTCGATGCTTCCGGCTTCGACCGAACGGCCGAAAAGCGTCGCGGTCCCTTCGGTGGGCGGCAGAAGCCCCGTCAGCATCTTCATGGTCGTGGATTTACCGCAACCGTTGGAGCCGAGAAAACCGAAGATCTCGCCGCATTCGATCGAAAGGCTCACATGATCGACGGCGGTGAAGCTGCCGAAGCGCCGCGTAAGCCCCTTAGCATCGATCACAACCTCGGATCTTTCGGTCGCGAGCGGTGGAATGGTCAACTCGGCATGCCCTTTTCGTTTTTCCTCGGGTAAAAGGCCGATGAAACATTGTTCCAGATCCTTGGTTCCGGTCCGCTTCATGAGTTCTTCCGGCGTACCGGTCGCGAGCACGCGGCCGGCATCCATCGCCACGATCCAATCCCACTTTTGCGCTTCGTCCATATAAGCGGTGGAGATAAGGACGCTCATGCCGGGATGGCTTTTGCGGATATCGCTTATCAGCGTCCAGAACTGGCGTCTGGAGAGGGGATCGACGCCCGTCGTGGGCTCATCAAGAATAAGAAGGTCGGGTTCGTGGACGAGCGCGCCGCAGAGTCCGACTTTTTGCTTCATACCTCCGGAAAGCTTGCCGGCGGGACGGTCGGCGAAAGGGCCAAGACCCGTCGCCTCAAGCAGTTCCAAAACGCGTCCGTGCCGTTCCGCCGCGGAAAGGCCGAAAAGGCGGGCCATAAAATCAACGTTATCGTAAACGCTAAGCTCCAGATAAAGATTTTTGCCAAGACCTTGCGGCATGTAAGCGATCTTGGGGCAGGCGCTGCGCCGGTGGCGCGCGCTCGCGATGTCGCCGTTTAAGACCGTGATCTTGCCTTTTTGCATTTTTTTAGACCCCGCGATCAGGGCCATAAGAGTGGACTTGCCGACGCCGTCAGGACCGATGATGCCGACCATGATCCCGCTTGGGATATCAAGCGAGATGCCGTCTAACGCGGTAACTTTACCGTAAAGGTGAGCGACGTTCTGGATGGAAACGACAGGCTTCCCCGAAGGAGCGGCCGGGGATAACGGGGAAGCGGGGGATGTCATCGCGCGTTTTACTTTTTATCCGGTTGCTCCGCCGGATCGGCAAAACGTTTTTCAAGCCAGCTTGGCCAGACGGCCGAATCCTTTATTTTGACGTATCCAACGCCGCGGATGCCCGTTTTCACGCGGTCCACATGGGCGGAAACCAGTTCTTTGGGCACCTGGATCTTGACGCGGAACATGAGCTTGTCCCGCTCGCTTTTCGTTTCGACCTGTTTCGGAGTGAATTGCGCTTCCGGCGAAACAAAACTCACATAACCGGGCGCCGCACGGCCGGGAGCAAAATCCACCGTGATCCTGGCGTCGGTACCGACCTTAAGTCCCGCGGCTTCTTCCGAAGGAAGGTAGATCTCCATGTAAACGTCTTCCAGATTGACGAGAGTAAGCGCCTTTCCTCCCGCCGCAAGCATTTCTCCCGGTTCCGCCAGACGATAGAGAACTCTTCCAAGCACGGGGGACTTGAGCGTTGCGTCATCAATATGGGTTTGGATCGTTGCCACGCTTGCTTTTGCGACTTCCACCTCCGCTTTGGCCGTAGCAAGCTTTGCTTCTTCTTCCGAGAGGGCGGCTTTGGCCGTTGCCAACTGCGTGGTGCGGGTATCAAGCTCGCGTTGCGCAATGGCGTTTTCTTTGACAAGTTTCAGATCGCGGTCGTATTCGATCTGGGCGTTCTCGACCAGGCTCTTCTGTTTGACGACGGCGAAATTGGCGCTTGCCACGCGTTCTTCCGCGCTAGCGACCCTTAAAGTAGCTTCAGCCAACTGAGCGTCAAAGGTCGCGGTGTCCAGGCGCACCAATACTTCGCCCGGCTTGACCAGATCGCCTTCATCCACAAGGATCTCTTTGACCCGCAAGGCGTCTTTGGCGACAGCGTCCACCAGCTTGGCTTCAATGCGGCCGTTCCCCGAAACGATCCCTTTTGGCAGCGTGGACTGCTGTTCTTTCCAATATTGATAGCTGAAGAACGCGATCGCGCCGATCGCGGCAAGGAAGACAAGCCATTTTAGCAAACTTTTCGAGATCATTTTGGGCATAGAGAGTTCTCCGAAAGTTGACGGCTGAAAAAAACCGAACGAGCGATATTATGCCCTTAAATAGTATGAAGTAAATATTTTTCATGATTACCCGCCTTTAGGTTCAGGAACACTCCAGGCCGCGCGAAAGCTTTCCGATAGCGCTTGACCTTCTCGCGGGAGCAAAGGAAAATATCACGCTTAAAATCTTAACGCATAAACGTAGAGCAAGGGTTTACACAAAATGAAAAACAAGACGGTCTTTCCGGAAAAAAAATGGCATAGTTTGGAGACTTCCGAAATCCTGGGTCAGTTAGAGGTTTCTGCGGAACAGGGGCTGAGCACGGAAGAGGTTAAAAAGCGCCAGGAGCTTTACGGGTTGAATGTTCTGACCCCCAAAAAAGGGAAACCCGCATGGCTTCGTTTCCTACTCCAGTTCCACCAGCCGCTTGTTTATATCCTTTTGGCCGCGGCGCTTGTCACGTTGGTCCTCAAGGAGTGGGTCGATAGCTCGGTGATCTTCGGCGTGGTGTTGATCAATTCGATCGTGGGGTTCCTTCAGGAATCCAAGGCGATCAACGCCCTGGCCGCTCTGGCCCGCTCCATGACCACTCAAGCCACAGTGTTGCGCGACGGCGCTGAAAAAAGCGTCCCGTCAACGGAACTCGTTCCGGGAGACATCGTACTCATTCACTCGGGGGATAAAGTCCCCGCGGATATGCGCGTTCTGAAGGTGCGGGAACTTCAGGTCAATGAATCCGCCCTGACGGGAGAATCGGTCCCGGTCGAAAAAAAGCCGGACGTTCTCGCCGAAGGCGTGGTGCTCGCCGACCGTATGAACATGCTTTACACCTCCGGGCTTGTCACTTACGGGCAAGGACGGGCGCTCGTGGTGGCGACCGGCGATTCTACGGAAGTGGGAAGGATCTCGGAGATGATCTCTTCGGCCGATGACCTTGCTACGCCGCTCACAAAAAAGATCGCGCATTTCAGTCATTTTCTCCTTTATGTGATCCTCGGAATGGCCGCGCTGACCTTTCTTGTCGGGCTGCTGCGAGGCCAGCCCGCCGTGGAAATGTTCATGGCGGCTGTGGCACTGGCGGTCGGCGCGATCCCGGAAGGGCTTCCCGCCGCAGTCACGATCACGCTCGCGATCGGTGTGTCGCGTATGGCAAAACGGCGGGCCATCATCCGCAAGCTTCCGGCCGTCGAAACGCTCGGCAGCACCATGATCATCTGTTCGGACAAAACGGGGACCCTGACCGAAAACCAAATGACGGTGCAGGAGGTTTTTTCCGGCGGCTTTTTTTATACGGTCATCGGTTCGGGATATCAGCCGAAAGGAGAATTTTTTTCGGAAGGAAAACCGGTGGATCCTTTGAGGTCCGGGCCGTTAAAGGAATGTCTTACCGCCGGTTTTCTCTGCAATACCGCGCGGCTTGCTGAAAAGAACGGACGTTACGAGATCGAAGGCGACCCTACGGAGGGGGCCCTGATCGTTTCGGCCCGGAAGGCCGGGATCGATGAAGCCGCCGTCGGGATTTTAATAAAAAAAATAGACACCGTTCCTTTTGAATCGGCCTACCAATATATGGCGACACTGCATCAAACCGGCGAAGGGAAAGATCGCTCGGTGTTCATGAAAGGTTCCGTGGAGCGCGTTCTTGACCGTTGCGCGGACTCCTTCGACAAGCAAGACGTGCTGGCTAAAGCGGAAGCCATGGCTTCCAAGGGACTGCGGGTACTTGCCTTCGCGAAAAAAGAAATGCCGGCCACGACGGAAACTATCGGGCACGCGGACCTTCAAGCGATGACCTTTCTCGGGCTTCAGGGCATGATCGATCCTCCGAGGCAGGAAGCCATCACGGCCGTTCGCAGCTGCTACGCGGCGGGCATGCAGGTCAAGATGATCACGGGTGATCATGTGTTAACGGCCGCAGCAATCGCCAAACAACTCGGCCTTCGCTCTGCGGGGGATGACGCCTCTTTAGGACTCGCGGCCTTTTCCGGGAAACAACTCGAAGATCTAAACGATGAAGCGTTCACCCGCGCTGCGGCGGGCGGTTCGGTGTTCGCGCGCGTCACGCCGGAACAAAAACTGAGACTCGTCAAAACGCTCCAATCCCTCGGGAATATTGTGGCGATGACGGGAGACGGGGTCAATGACGCCCCGGCGCTCAAACAAGCCAACATCGGGATCGCGATGGGGATCACCGGTACGGAGGTGGCCAAAGAAGCGGCCGATATGGTCCTGACGGATGATAATTTCGCGTCGATCGAGGCCGCCGTCGAAGAAGGACGCTGTGTTTTCGACAATCTGAAAAAATTCATCGTTTGGTCCCTGCCAACCAACCTGGGAGAAGGCCTCTCGATCCTCCTGGCGATCTTCCTCGGGACGGAGCTTCCGATCCTTCCGGTCCAGATCCTCTGGGTGAACATGACGACCGCCATTTTTCTGGGCATGATGCTTGCTTTCGAGCCCAAGGAGCCGGACATTATGCGAAAACCCCCGCAAAACCCTAAATTGCCGATCATGACAGGAGACGTTGTGATCCGGACGCTTTATGTCGGACTGTTGCTTGTGGGCGGCGTTTTCGGCCTTTTTAAATACGCGTTAGCGCAAGGCGCTTCGCTCGCGGAAGCCAGGACCGTCGCGACCACGATGCTTGTTATGGGGGAATTTTTCTATCTTTTTAACTGCCGGTCCCTGACGCGTTCGATGTTCTCGATCGGGGTTTTTTCCAACCCCTGGATCTGGATCGGCTGCGCGCTCATGATCGCTACCCAGTTACTTTTCATCCATGCGCCCTTTATGAACCAAATGTTCCATAGCGCGCCCATGCCGCTGATCGAATGGGAAGAGATCCTGGGCGTGTGTCTTTTGATCTCCGTTGTGGTGGGGGCCGAAAAATATATACGATTCGGACGGAAAGCTTCCGCCCGGAAATGAACGCGAAGGCGTGATATCGCCTTAATTTTAAAAAAACGCGGAATAAAATATGTTCGATGTTTCATGGTCGATCACGACAGAACAGGTTCTTTTGGCGGCCGCGTGCCTTCTCTTCCTCGGCGTCCTTTCAAGCAAGCTTTCCGATCGGTTCAGCATTCCTTCGCTTGTTCTGTTCATGGGGATCGGGATGCTGGCGGGCTCCGAAGGGATCGGCGGCATTGATTTCAATAACGCAGCTCTCGCCAAAACCATCGGGGTCATCGCGCTTTCCTTCATTCTTTTTTCCGGAGGCCTTGAGACGGATTTCCGGGAGGCGAAACGCGTTTTCGCCAAAGGGATCACGCTTTCCACGCTCGGCGTTCTGATCACCGCCGGCGTGGTCGGTGTTTTCGCCTCGTGGATCTTCCGGATCCCCGTCAAGGAAGGGCTGCTACTCGGGGCGATCATTTCTTCCACGGATGCCGCCGCAGTTTTCTCCATTTTGCGTTCAAAGAACATAAGCTTGAAAGGACAGCTTCGCCCGCTCTTGGAGCTGGAGTCCGGAAGCAACGATCCGATGGCGGTTTTTTTGACCCTCGGCATGATCCAGCTGATCCAGCACGACGCCATGCCGTGGCATTTCCTGATCGGTATGTTTCTCAGGCAGATGGCCCTTGGTTTTATCGTCGGGTGGGCTGTCGCGGAAATTTTTCTTAGGATCATCAAGCGCTTAAGGTTAGAGTATGAAGGACTGTACGCTGCGTTGACGTTTTCCGTCGTGTTGCTTGCCTACGGCGCCGCGGAAACGGCCGGAGGCAACGGCTTTTTGTCGGTCTACCTTGTCGGCCTTCTTCTCTCCCGGAAAGATTTTTTCTATAAAAGGAATCTCGTACGTTTTCATGCCGGGCTGGCCTGGCTGATGCAGATCACGATGTTCGTGACGCTGGGATTGCTTGTTTTCCCATCCCAGCTTGTGCCGATCGCCTGGGGCGGGATCGCGACAGCCCTTGTGCTTTTCTTTGTCGCGAGGCCCGTGAGTATTTTCTTATGCCTGCCCTTCGACCGGTTCCGGGAAAAACTGATGATCTCCTGGGTCGGCCTGCGCGGCGCGGCGCCGATCGTGCTGGCCACGTTCCCGCTTCTGGCGAAAGTCTCGAATTCCGAACTGATCTTTGATGTCGTGTTTTTTGTCGTGCTTGTTTCCGTGTTGATCCAGGGGACGAGTATTCCGGTTATTTCCAAATGGCTTCGACTGCACGCGCCTCTTCAGCGTCGGCCCCGCTATCCGCTTGAATTCGAACAGCACGAAGGGGTGGATGCCGAGCTTCTGGAATTTTTCGTTCCCTACGGCGGAAAGATCTCCGGAAAAAGGCTTTACGATCTGAATTTCCCGCAAGACAGCCTCGCGGTACTTGTCGGCCGAAACGATAAATTCATCGTCGCGAAAGGGAACACGCTTCTGGAGGACGGCGATGTAGTGCTGGTGCTCGTCGGAAAAAAAGATATCGAGGCGGTTAAAGAGATCTTTGGCCAAGTCAAAGAAAAAAAGACTTCCGCCTAAGCGAAAAAGAACCGATCTTGCCGGGGTTTTTATTTTAAGAAGAATTTTTTAAGAAAGATTTTTTGAGGAATATTTCTATGGCCTTACAAAAAAATGACCAGGCATTAATGCTAAAAGCGGCTCAAATCAGCCTCTTTGGGAATATCATTCTTTTTACCGCGAAGTTTACCGCGTTGCTCCTTGTCCGTTCGCTCGCCATCGCGACCGACCTCGGCATTACCGTAGCCGGGCTCGTTGTTTCCGTTATTCTTTATCATGCCGTCAAAGTTTCCAACCGCCCGGCGGATTTTTCGCACAATTACGGTTATGGAAAGATCGAGCATATCTGCGAGGCGGTCGAGGGGATCGTTCTGATCGGGATCGCTCTTGTGATGTCCGTTCAGGCCGCGATCCATATCGCGCACCCTTTCGAGATCGGGACGCCGTGGCTGGGTTTCGGGTTCAGCGTTTTTAGCGCCGCTGTCAATTTTATCGGCGCGGCATGGATCCTTTCTTTGGCGGCCGATTGCCGTTCGCCCGCAGTCCGCGCCGAGGGCGTTCATTACCAGCTCGAAGGATGCATCTCTTCGACCATCGCGGCCGCGTTCCTTCTCGCGGTTTTTTTGATGCCGACCCCTTTGAAACGGTGGACGGTCTATCTGGATCCTTTCGCCACGCTTGTGGTAAGCGCATGGATCGCCTTCCCTTCTTTTCAGATGGCCCGCCATGCCTTTCTGAAACTCTTGGACGCTTCGCTGGAAGAGGGAAGCAAGCTCGAGGTCATGAAGCAACTTGGAAAATACCTGGGGCGGTGCTGTGAATTCCGCGATATTCGCAGCCGGAATTCGGGACGGAAAAAATTCGTCGAATGCAGCGTGGTCTTGCCGCGCGGCATGCCTTTTCCCGAAGCGCATCATATCGCCGACGAGATCGAACGCGATCTGCGCGACAGTATCCCGGAATGCGAGGCGGCGGTCCGTATTATTCCGTGCGCTGAAGACTGCGCCTTGCTCGCTTCTTCTCAAAAATGCCCTTATTTTTTTGGCGGAAGATCCTCCTAGGCGCGTTCAAGCCATGAAAGACCGGGCAACGGCGCATATCGGGGTTTTGACGGCGGAATTTTTTATTCCGGAAGCCCATTCCCTCAAAGAAAAACGCTTTGTCTTGAACAGTCTTCGCGACCGCATCCGCAACGAGTTCAATGCCTCGTCGGCTGAAATCGGCTACCGGGACAAATGGCAACGTTCCGAGTGGGTCTTTTGTTTCGCGGGTTCCGACAAAACTTATCTTGAGGGCGCGATCGGGAAGCTTCTCGACTTCCTGCGTTCGGGCCGTCACGCTTCCCTGATCGACCACCACGTCGAATTCCTCTAGCCGCACACTGCCGCTAAAAAATCCTTGCAAGAATAGATAGCTTTTCCGACCAGCGCCGGGAGCTTCAAGCTTCCGGCGTTTTTTGTCGATAGTCCTTCTAGCATCGATCGTAAAAAATACTTTTGAAATCCGCCGGTATCGGATATTCTTATAAGCGAACTGGTAGCCATTCTCCAAAGGGTTCCGCATGACAGGTTTAAGATCGTTTAAGCACATCGGTTTTTTTCTGATTTTTGTCTTCGGATTTGTCGCCATCGGATCCGCCGCCGAAAAAGACGCCGAACGTTATGCCCCGGTCTATACCGAACCCCTGACCTCCCGATCGCTTAAAGACCCTCTTTCCGCCCTTTTAGAGCTTCCGTTCCGGCTCATCAAGTACCCGATGGACAAAGGCCTTATTTTCACCGAGAACCACCGTCTCGATAAGAAGACCCTGTGGGTCTATGAACGGATGGTGGAAAAAGGGTTCACGCCTCTTTTGGGCGGTTCGGAGACGACCCTCATCCCTTACTATGGCGGCGAGTTCAATCTCATGGCGATCGCGAAGCAAAAAGAAAAATATCCCGACTTTATCGCGACCGCCACCATCATGCACGGCCCGACCGCGTTTTTTCTTGTCGGGTCCGAGGTCGGCGCCCAGAGGATCGCCGGCACCGGGCTCCACGCGGGAGGTCTTTTTCAATATCACATGCGCGAGAAAGAACCCTTTTACGGGATCGGCCCTAAAACAAGCCGCGGTGAAGGAACCTCCTTCAAAATGGAAACGACCCAACTGACCGCAAACGCCGGATATAATTTTTCCCCCTCCATTGACCTTTCAGGCGCTTTTACTTATAGGAATGTCAATATCACCAATCGCGAACACGACGGCAAGGGGGATATCACAAAGATCTTTGCCAACGAGGTCATTCCCGGTCTTAATGGGGAACGCCTGCTCAGTTACGAAGCGGCTTTAAGCCGGGATACGCGCGACAGCAGGGATCAAGCGTCGAAAGGAAGTTATCAAAAGTTTCTCTTTAAATACACGGACGGGACCGATCATTCTTCCGCGCGTTATTTCACTTATCTGGTCGACATGGCCAAATATTTTCAGATAGCGTCGCCGCGCCGCGTCCTTGTGCCGCGTTTTTTCATGGAATACAATCAGCAGATCGACGGCGGGACCGTTCCCTTCTTTGAGATGGCCAAACTCGGAAGTTCCGGAACGTTCCCGACACGAAGCCAGACGGCGCGGGCTTTTGTCTACAACCGTTTTTACGCCGAAGGCGCGATGCTGCTTAACCTCGAATACCGCTATACGGTCATGCAATACAAGGACTTCAAACTGAACACCGCTCTTTTCGTGGATGAGGGGCAGGTCTTCAGCGATTTCGGCAAGATCGCCATGAAATATTTCAAGACATCCTACGGTGTCGGTTTTTATCTCAGTTACGCCAAGACGACCCTTTTGGCGTTTTCGGTCGCGCACGGGAACGAAGGTACGCAATTTTATATCGATAACAAGATCGCGTTCTGATGAAGGAAAGACGATGATGCGAAAGAGCAGGGTCCTGAAAAAGATCGGGTTGGGAATAGGCGGAGGCCTTTTGTGTTTTGCGGCGGTCGCGCCGGTTTTACTCGCCCGCGAAGCGGGCGAGATCAAAACGAATCCCGAGACTTTTTACAGTGAATTTTTTGAACAAAGTTTCTATGACGAAGGGGTCAATCTGCTGGATTTCGGGCGTTGGGGGAGAAAGATCTTCCGCCAAGAGATCCCGTCGGCCAATGTGAACGTTTTTGACGAAGTGCCCGATTCTTCTTTCTTTACCAATCGGCACGGCCGCAAGCGGCTTTCGGCCGAAGAGATCGAAAAGGGATACCGGGAAAATAACGGGCCCGATCTCAGCCAGCCGCTCCGCGTGATCGAGGCCGAACAGCGCGGGATCTATCCGAGATTTTGGGTCAAAGACGCCCAAGACGAGGAATACCTTCTTGAATTTGATCCTCAAATAGCGCTCGATCTCTCCACGGGGGCCGAACTGGTGGCAAGCCGCTTCTATTACGCTTTAGGTTATCACGTGCCGCAGTATACACCGCTTTTCTTTAACCCCGACCAGATCCAGGCGGTTTCGGCGGCCATGACCTGGGAAGACACGGGCTTCAAGAAGCCTTTAACGCAAAAACGGTTGATGGAATACTTATTGGTCTTGCCGCAGAACGCCCAAGGCCTTTACCGCGCCTCGGCGCAAAAGATCCCGCAGGGAGAAAAGAAAGGGCCTTTCAGTTTTGAGAAACGGAGAAAAGACGACCCCGAAGACATCGTCAATCATCGCGACCGCCGCGAGATCCGGGCGCTCGGGATCTTCGCTTCGTGGCTTAATCATTTCGATCTTTGCGAGACCTCCACGCAGGATTTTCTCGTCCATGAGGGCGGACAGAACGTTTTAAAACACTATCTTATGGATTTTAACGGCGCGCTTGGCGCGACCCGCGAGGGCCCGAAAGACCCGATGCTGGGCCACGAACATGCCGTCGATTACGGGGAAACTTTAAAAACTATGTTCCTGCTCGGGTTCCGGGAGAAGCCCTGGCAGAAGAAATGGCGCGAAGATAAAGAGATCGTTCCGGGTTCTCCGGCCGTCGGGTATTTTACCAATCAATATTTTGATCCCGCCGGTTACAAGACATTTTTCCCTTACGAATCCTTACGCATGGCGACCCGGGCCGATGGTTTCTGGGCCGCCAAGCTTTTGGCGGATTTCTCTGACGCCGATATCCGGGCCGCGGTAAAGGCGGGGGAGTATGAGAATCCGGAAGACGCGGAAGCGATCGCTAAAACATTGATCGAGCGACGCGATATCATCGTCCGCCACTGGTTCTCATGTTCTAGTCCGCTTGATCAATTCGAGAGTTCCGGCGGGAGGCTATCTTTCAAAGACCTTGCCGTCGAAAAAGGTTTTGAGTCCGGGGACGGGACGCTCTATCGCGCCGAGATCTTCACTCAAGGCAAAAAGGGAAAGAAGATCGCCGAACTGGAAGCCCGGGAACCCTTGCTCGCGCTCGATCCTTCCTGGACCGCGGCGGGCTCTGGCGTCAGAGTGATCCTGCGAACATTGCGCCCTTCTTCTAAAAAGCCGGGCCCTGCCGTTGAAATCCTCTTGAACGCCGATGGCGTTCAGGGGATCCGCCACGAAGATTGATCCGAAAAACTCTCCGGGTCAGGAAGGCTTGAGCCGCTTGACCGTCACGTAGGTGATCGCCAAGATCCCCGCCTCGATCACGATCGTCGCCACCGCCGCCCCCACATAAGAAAAAGAATCGATCAAAAGGAAGGTAAGCGGCAGTCCGATCATGGCCATGACCACATGGATCCTCGAATAGATGTGGGTCTTGCCGCAGACCAGCAGGAATTGCACCCGGAAAGCGTTCGCGCCCGCGAACAGCACGGCCACAAGCAGAAGCCGGAGGGAAAGCACGGTCTTGGGGTAACTGCCGCCGAAAACAAATTTGATGATGCGTTCGGCGAAAACAAAAATAAGCGGCAGGCAGATGAGCGAGATATTGATCGTGATCAGCTGGATCCTTTCCATGAACTCATAGGCGCGTTTCTTGCTTTTTTGGAAGATCCTGCTCAGACGGGGGAAAAGCGCCTGGGAAAAAGACATCAAGGGGAAGGTTTGGCATAACCCGGCCACCTTGTCGGCGATCGCGTAAAATCCGGTGATCGCATTATTGGTCAGAAGCCCCACCGCAAAAATACGCGTGTTGGTATAAGCGTTGATCGCGACGATCGAAACAAAAATGTCCCATCCGGCCGCGACCCTTTTCTGGATGCTCGTGTATCCCGGGAACTCAAAAGAAACCCCCATTTTCCGGAAGGCGATATATTGCCCCCAAAGCCCCGTGATAACGCCTACGATCGAAGTAATGATCGGAACCATCAGATAATCTCGCGGCCCTTTCACGCAGAAAAAAAGGAGAAGCACGGTCAAAACGCCGCCGGCGATATTGATATCGGCGATATGTTTCATTTTTTCGGTGCCCTGAAAGAACCAGACGGGAAAAAGCGTGTTCCCCAGGACGGCGCCAAAACTGAACACGTAGACCGGCCAGTCGCTCCTGAATTTGGGGATGAAGTAAACGGCGCAGCCCAGGATCGCAAGACTGACCAGGGCCAGGATGACCTTGACGATCATGACCGATGAGAACACGCGGTTGATCTCGGCGCGGTCGTGCTGGCAAAGCGAGATCTCCTTGGTGGCCGAAATACTGAAGCCGTAATCGGTCAGGATCATGAAGTACTGGATGAAGGCCTGCGCAAAGGCGATCAGCCCGAATTTTTCGGGACCGATGACCCTGAAAAGGTAAGGCAGGATCAGGACCGGCAGGATGTAAGTGATGGCCTGAAGCACGGAAAGGGAAGCGAAATTTTGAAGGACCGTCCGCCGTTCATGAGGACGGGCCATGCCATAGGTTTTTTTGATCTGTCGGATGAGTGACGGCATGCGTGTAATTTATACCGTTCCCGTTCGCGAAACAAGCACTACAGACCAAGAGCAGGGACTCGCGCCTCGCGCCTCGGGACTTGTAAAAACCAAAGCGAGTCCCGAGGGACAAGTCCCGAACCCCGATTTTTGTCGGGTTATGATATACTTTTGCCATGTTTAAATTTCCAGGGAATTTTTTATGGGGCGCCGCGACTTCCGCTTATCAAGTGGAGGGTGGCAACACGCGCGCCGACTGGTGGCAGTGGGAAAAAGAAACGGGCAAAGAGCCCTCCGGGGATGCCTGCCGCCATTACGGGCTTTACGAGCAGGATTTCGATCTTGCCAAAGGCCTGCATCATAACGCCCACCGGCTTTCACTTGAATGGAGCCGCCTCGAGCCCGAGGAGGGGCAATTCTCCGAAGAAGCCCTTGAACATTATCTGAACGTAATCCTCGCGCTGAGGGCGCGGGGCATCGAGCCGCTCGTGACTTTACACCACTTTACCAATCCCGCCTGGCTCGCAAAAAAAGGGGGCTGGGAAAATCCGGGAACGGTAAAGCTTTTTTTAAAGTATACGGCTTTTATCCTTAAAAAACTCGCCCCCCAAGTGCGTTACTGGATCACGATCAATGAGCCCACCGTGTATGTCTATGAATCCTACATCATGGGCCTGTGGCCTCCGCAGATCAAATCGCTTTGGAGAGCCAGGACGGTTGAAAACCATTTAGCCGCCGCGCACATCAAGGCCTACCGGTTGATCCATGAAACTTACTGGCGGAAAAAAATGCAGCTGCCTTCGGTCAGCATCGCCCAGCATATGCAGGATTTTGTGCCGTGCGTCCCAGATTTCAGGAACAAGCTCGCGGCGTCCTTGCGTCATCGGTGGTTCAATCTCGGCTTGATCAGCAAGTTCCGGAGGCATAAAGCCCTGGACTTTATCGGCGTTAATTATTACTCGAGGCAGCGCGTGGAAGTCCAGAAGTGGGGGCTTCGCAACCTCTTTATGGATATTTGCGTGAAAGCAGAGCACCGTGTTCCCGAAACGAATTCGTCGGGATGGGAAGTTTATCCGGAAGGCCTCTGCCGGGTATTGCTCAAGCTTAAAGGTTATCATCTTCCTATCGTGATCACAGAAAACGGTATTTGCACCCCCGACGATGCCTTGCGGTGGCGCTATATCGAGGCCCATCTCCGGTCGATTCACCGCGCCATCCGCGAAGGCGCCCCGGTCACCGGGTACCTCTACTGGTCGCTGATGGATAATTTCGAGTGGCACGACGGTTTCGGGCCGAGATTCGGCCTGATCGGGATCGATTATCCCACCCAGCAAAGAACGGTCCGCGAAAGCGCCGTCCAATTCGGGAAAGTCTGCAAAACCGGAGCGTTGGAACAAGACCTGTAAATGATTTTATTCCCTCGTATTTTTAGTCTACCCGTTCTATACTGGCGCCCATGACAACGCATCCGGCGGCAGAACCGCCCGCCGCCCCAAGCTTTTACGGCCTTGGGATCGCTCCCCATCTTCTGGAAACCCTCCAGAAGATGAAATTCCATACGCCCACGCCGATCCAGCAAAAAGCCATTCCGCTTGCGGTCGAGGGCCAGGACGTGATCGGGATCGCGCAAACAGGGACCGGGAAGACCCTGGCGTTCGGGATCCCCATGATCCAGCGTCTCGCTCAGAAAAAAGGGCGAGGGCTCGTCCTTGTGCCGACGCGCGAATTAGCTTATCAGGTCCACCAGAGCATTCATAAGATCGATCCTAAATTGAAGTTCGCCGTCCTGATCGGCGGCGCCTCCATGCACCATCAGATCCAGGAACTCCGTCAGCACCCGCGCATCCTGATCGCGACACCGGGTCGCTTGATCGATCATATGGAGCAACGCTATGTGTTCTTGAACGAGATCAGCGTTCTAGTGCTTGATGAAGCCGACCGGATGCTCGATATGGGTTTCGCGCCGCAGATCCAGAAGATCCTCCGCGTATTGCCTAAGGAGCGTCAGACTATGCTTTTTTCGGCGACCATGCCGGACGCCATCATGAAGATCGCGACCTCCCAAATGAAACTGCCGGTCCATATCGAGATCGCCAAGTCCGGAACCGTGGCGGAGAAGATCACCCAGGAAGTTTTTGTTGTAAAGAAAGAGGCCAAACGGGACCTCCTGAAAAAAATACTGGCCCAATACCACGGAACCGTCCTTGTTTTTTCAAGGACCAAGATCGGCGCTTACAAGATCACGCGCGCGATCCGGGAAATGGGGCATCATGCCGCCGAGATCCACGCCGACCGCTCCTTGGCGCAAAGGCGGGAAGCGCTGGAAGGGTTCAAGTCCGGGAAATACCGGATCCTTGTCGCGACCGACATCGCCGCGCGTGGGATCGACGTCAAAGGCATCGAATTGGTCATTAACTACGACCTTCCCGACGAATCCGAGAATTATGTGCATCGTATCGGCCGCACCGGGCGGATCGGGGATAAGGGGCATGCGATCTCGTTCGCGACGCCGGAGCAGGGGAAAGAGGTCAAAGATATCGAAAAACTCATGCGCATGGCGCTTCCGATCTCCGAACACCCCGAAATGCCGCTTGAGAGTTTTATCGAGCATAAACCCGTGAAGGTCGCCTCCTTCGGCGGCGGCCGTTTCGGCCGGCGAGGCCGCTCCCGCGGCTATATCGCCTCCGCTTTTCGCAGAGCCCGTTGATCCTTCAGAATTAAGGTTGAAAAAGGCCCTGGTTCGGCATATCCTTTCCCTCACGACGATCCATTTCCGTACGCTTTTTAAAGCGAGGACCTTTTATGAAAGTACGCACGCAGCTGATCGCCCTCATCTCCCTCCTTTTCTTTATCTTTGCGCTGGCGTTTTTTGCCATCCGCGCCGATGATACAAAAGAAGCCGTTCTTTTATTCCAGAACGAATCCACGGAAAAGAAAGATGTTTTTGACAAGCTTCTCCGGCTTCAAAGCCATTCGGCCTATGTGTTGGCCTACGATTATACCTATTGGGACGAAATGGCCGATTTTATCAAGACCAAGGACCCGGTATGGGCGGGCGAAATGATGAGCGCCAACACGCTCTCCACCTACCAGGTCGACAGTCTGTGGGTTTATGATCTGGCCGCTTCCCTGGTTTATTCCTTTAGCGATCCCGAAAAACACAACCTCGCGACATTCCCGATCCCGGGCGATGTGATCCCGCAGCTTTTTGAAAAGGCCCCTCTGACCCATTTTTTTGTTCCCACCGACCAGGGGCTTTGGGAGGTCCGCGGGGCCAGCATCCACCCGTCGAATGATCCGGAGAGAAAAACAAAACCCGCCGGCTACTTTTTTAACGGGAAAGTATGGGATCCGGAGTATCTCGCGAACCTTGAAAATCTTTTTGAGGCCAGGATCCGGCTCGTTCCTCCGGGTTCTCTGAAAGATCCCCGCGATATTTTTGACCCCGAAAGCGGGAGCATCGCTTTCTTCAGGCCGCTTAAAGGCTGGGACGGACAGACCCTTATGTTCCTCGAAGTGAAGATCCGGTCGCAGGAAATGCAAGCGTTCAACCGGAGAAGCCAAAAATACCTGGTTCTTTTTCTGGTCTTCGCTGTCGGCGTGATCGGGATCGTCGCCTTTTTTTCCGTGACTTCGATCGGGATCTCGCTTACCGCTATCTCCAAGGCGCTTACCTCGGGTTCGGCGACCTTTCTTTTCAGGGTTAGAAAAAGCAAGACGGAGTTCGGCGAGATCGCGCTTTTGATCGAAAAATTCTTCGAGCAGAAAAAAAGACTCACTGAAGAGATCGCCGAAAGGGAGAGGGTCGAGTGGCAGATCCGGCACGCGGCGCAGGAATGGGAAAAGACCTTTGACAGCATCTCGGACCTTGTATTTTTGATGGATAAAGAATGCCGCGTCGTCCGGGCGAACAAGGCCTTTTTTGATTTTTTTCACGCGAAGCCCGAAGCTGTCCTGGGCAAAAAATGCTATGAACTGGTCCACCATATGGAAAGCAACTGGCCGACCTGTCCTTTTCAAAAGACCATCAAGGATCTCTTGCCGCACACCGAAGAAGCGCAAACTTTCAACGGGATCCCTCTTTTGGCGACCGTTTCGCCCATTTTCGACGACAAGGGGGAAGTGGTTGGCGCGGTCCATATCGCAAAAGACATGACCAATCTCAAAAAAGCGGAAGCGGAACTTCAAAAGGAGAAGGGCCTTTCCCAGCGTTATTTTGAGGTCGCCAAGGCCATTATGGTCGTTTCGGATCGGGACGGCAATGTCACGCTGATCAATCAAGCCGGTTGCGATATTCTGGGTTATGCCAAAGAAGAAGTGATCGGAAAGAACTGGTTCGACCACTTCATTCCGGGCGATATAAGGGCGTCCTTAAAATCCTTCTTTCGGGAGATAACCGAGGGAAGAAAAAAAATGGACGAAGCGGAGCATCATGAAAATCCCGTTCTAAGAAAAGACGGGACCCAGAGGATCATTGTGTGGCATAACGCCCTGATCAAAGACGAGCAGCAACAAGTAACCGCCATTTTAAGTTTTGGTGAAGATGTCACTAACCGGGCGAATTATGAGAAAAATCTTCGGGAGAAGGTCGAAGAGCTCGAAAAATTTAAGAAGATCGCCGTCGACCGCGAACTTAAAATGATCGAGCTGAAAGAAAAACTTAAGACCCTCGAGGGAGGCAAGGGCGCCGCTTGAGGCCCTTTTACCGCTTCCGGCCTCAGAAAAACCGCTCTATCTTGATCTGGGGATGCCGATACTAAGAACCGCAATCATTTGAAGGACAGGAGGTTCGATGAAAAAAAAGATCCTCGTAATCGATGATGATCCCGCGGCGTCCCAGCTGATCGCGGAATTACTCCAAGCACAGGGCCACGAGGCCGTCGCGTCTTTTAATTTTGAGGACGCCCTCCGCCGTGCCCAGCAAGGGGCGCCCGATCTTGTCGTGGTCGACGCCGTGATGCCCGAGATCTCCGGGTTCGAAGCCTGCCGCAAGCTCAAAAAAATGTTCGAAACGCGCCCACCCCTTGTGATCATGATGACCGCTAAATTCAGCGCGTTCGATCCCATTCTGGCCCGCGAAATGGGCGCCGATGATTTTGTGGTCAAAACAGGGGATATGTCCTTTGTGGTCAAGGCGGTGCGGGATATCTTTCCAAAAGAAGGGCTGTCTTCTTGAGCCAGCATTCCTCCTGCTCAAAAGATTCACAGCGCGGGTTTGGTGTCATTGGGGGGGGGTCGATCATGAAAGAACCCAAAGGGCTTAAGCTGGAAAAGGCCTTTTTTATATTTCCCGTGACCATTTTTTTGATCACGCTTTTTTCGGGGATCCTGCTCGCCGGCCTTTTGGGGAATGTCGGAGCAACCTTTCTCCGGCTTCAAAGCGAAAATACGGTCGCGGCGATCGGTACCGGTATTCGCAACGACCTTCAGCAGGGAGAAGCCGCGGGAGGCGCCATGGTGGGTTCTCCCTGGATCGTCCCCGCGTTGATCGATCCCAGCCCTTCCAATATCGAAAAAGCCAATTCGGTCCTGGACCGTTATAACAAAAACCTCAATTTTTCTGTTTGCTATCTTTTAGACCTTCAGGGCAACGCGATCGCTTCCTCCAACAGGAACGATCCCGATAGTTTTGTCGGGAAAAATTACGCATTCCGGCCTTATTTTCATGAGGCAGTCCTGGGGAATCCCATGGTCTATATGGCCACCGGCGTGACGAGCCGGGAAAGGGGTTTTTACGCTTCTCATCCCGTCAGAGACGGGCAGGGGAGGATCGTCGGTATTTCGGTGATCAAAAAGAACGTGGAAGCGGTCAAGGCATTGCTTCTTAATTCTAAAAATATCTTTTTTGTCAGTCCGGAGGGCGTGATCTTCATATCAGGATCTCCCGACAAGGTTTTAAGGCCGCTCTGGCCCTTAAGCGAGGAGCGTCTCCGCAAGATCAAGGATTCCAAACAATTCCTGCTCGCGTCCGAAGAGCCCGTTTTCCCGGATCCCGTTCAGGATGGAGCGACAGTCCGCCTTGAAAAAGAATCCTATCAGTTCATTCAAAGGCCTTTAGGGCCGCAGGGATGGTCGCTTGTTTTTCTCGCGCCGCTTAAAAGCGTTTTTTATTATCAATTCTTGGGATGGGTGATCGCCGGTTTCATGGCCATCATCATTATTTTCCTGACCGTTTGGGCCCTCTTGCGCATCAGGGCCCGCGAAACTCTCCGGGAGATCGAAGAGCGTTTCAGTTCCGCCTTCAGGGCCTCCGGAAGCGGCATGGCGATCGTGAGTTTGGAAGGCCGTTGGCTCCAGGTGAATCCGTCGCTGTGCCGGATCGTGGGTTATACCGAAAAAGAACTGCTCCTAAAAACGTTCCAGGAGGTCACTCATCCGGATGATCTTGAAAGGAATCTTGCTTATGTCAAACGTCTCTTGGCCGGGGATATCCAAGATTACCGCATAGAAAAGCGCTACATGCATAAGGACGGCCACTTCGCGTGGGTCCTTGTTTCGAAGTCGGTGGTCCGCGGCAGTAAAGGCGAACCGCTTTATTTTGTCGCGCAGATCGAAGACATCAGCGACCGTAAGGCGGCGGAAAAAAAATTAGAAGAGCAGGTCAAAGAACTTGAGAAATTCAATAAGATCGCGGTAGATCGGGAACTCAAGATGATCGAGCTTAAAGAAAAGATCAAAACCCTTGAAAAGGGAAAACAAAATGGGTAAAGGTTTTTGGGGCGGAAAAAATAAGCCGTTTTTCCCTGTTTTCAGCGTCAAAGACACTTCCGCCAAAAATAAAACAAAAAACGGTCCTGCCAAACGCTTTTGGAGCATCCGCTACAAGGTCATTCTTCTTGTGGCCTTCATGATGTTTTTTACCGTCGCGGCGCTCTCGACCTCCGGTTTTTTCCTTGTTTATAACATGCGTTCCCAGGCCATCGGGGAGAGCATTCAGATGGACGCGCGGCTCGCGTCAGAAGCTTTGGCGGACGCGGTCGAAGAAAAAATGAAGGCGCTTCGCGTTTACTTCGCCGATCCTGAGTGGAAAGAATTTTTACAAGAGGTCAACGCGGCGCGCGAGGCGCTTTCCCCGGAAGAGCGTGAGGCGTATTTTAAAAAAATGGACCTGGCATGGCCCGGCCTCGATGCGGGGGAGTGGGAACAGGCATTGAATGGACCCATGAGCGTTCGTTTGAAAAACTATGCCAGCGAGGATGATCAGATCGCCGAGATCTTTATCACGGACCGGTACGGGGGCTTGGTCGCCGCGTCCGGAAAAACCACGGATTTTTTTCAAGCCGACGAGACTTGGTGGCAGGATGCCTCCAAAGGCGAGGAAAGCCTCGAGCTTTTACGGGACGTATCCTTTGACGAATCTTCAGGTATCTTAGCCCTCGATATGACGACGTCGATCAAGGACAAAAAGGGGAATGTGATCGGGTTCGCCAAGCAAAGCGTGAACACCGAAGAATTTTTTAAGCTTTTGGATCACTACACATTTAAAGAAACGGGACATGCCGTTCTTTTAAATAGTTACGGCGACGTCCTTTTTCATGAAGGCGTCAATCCTCTTTCGGTCAAAGTTTTTGATGAAAAAACGCTTCAAAAAGTCCTCTATGATAAGCGCGGCTGGATCATGCTTCCCGGAAGTTCTCTTCATAGGCATAAGATACTTGTAGGGAGGGCCAAGGTCGATTTTTCGGCGCTTGAAACAGGTAGCGTCCAGTGGTATGTCATTACCACGCTGGATGAGAAGGAATTTTTTCATCCTTTGAAAAGGGTCATTGCGATCCTTAGCTTAAGCGGAAGCGCTTTCTTTCTGTTTTTTTTCCTTCTCGGGTATTTTTTAAGCAAGAAGCTGGTCGATCCCACCCGTCAGCTTCACAAAGCGATCCTGGAGGTCCAAAAAGGGAATTGGGATTATCCTTTGGAGATCCATACCGGCGATGAAGTGGAGGAGCTTGCTGATTCTTTCCGCGCCCTGATCAAGCATCTCAGGCAGAGACAGCTTGACCTCGCCAAGGCCAGGGAGGAAGTGGAAGCGCTTTCTCAGAGTTTGGAAGAAAAGATCGAAGCAAGGACCCAGGACCTTTCGCAGAGCCAGCGCGCGACCATGAATATCATGGATGATCTCGCCGAAACGAACGAAAAAATAAAAAAACAAACGGAAGAATTAGAACGTAATCGTGAGCTTCTGAACGAAACCGGCGAAATGGCGAAGGTCGGGGGCTGGGAAGTGGACCTTGCGACCCAAGCGTCGACTTGGACGGACGAAACATACCGGATCCACGAGCTAGAGATCGGACACGCGCCCAGCCTGCAGGAGGCGATTGGTTTCTACGCTCCCGAATCGCGGCCTATTCTTGTCGAAGCGGTTAAAAACGCCATGGAAGAAGGACAGCCGTTCGATCTCGAGCTTGAGATCATCCCGGTTAAAACAAAGAAAAGGCTCTGGGTGCGCGCCAGCGGGAAGCCTATCTATGAACGGGGCAAGATCTTCAAACTGCGCGGGACGTTCCAGGACATCGATGTCCGCAAACGCACCGAGATCGAACTTAAAAAGCAAAAGTCCGAGCTGGAAACCCAGTCTTGGGGGCTTCAAAAAGCGAACGAAGGCATCAAAGCACTTTATCAGGAATTGGAGGCAAAGAGCGTGAAACTTGAGAAGTTGGACAAAATGAAGGATGAATTTGTATCGGTCGTCGCGCACGAACTGCGCAGCCCTTTAAGCGTGATCCATGAAGCGGCCGCCCTGATCATGGACGGGCTCGCGGGGCCTGTTTCCGAACAGCAAAAGGGCTATATCGAGATGGTCCGGCGGACCGCGGACCGTTTGATCCATATTACCAATGACCTCTTAGATCTTGCGAAGATCGAAGCCGGGAAGATCGTTCTGAACTTTGAACCGATGGACATCATTTCCGCGGCGCGGCAGGCGTGCGAAGGAAGCCGCCTTCGCGCCAATAAGAAAGGCCTCGAGATCCGCGAAGAATTTCCGGCCGAGCGGCTTCAGATCACCGCCGATTACGATAAACTTTCACAGGTCATGGTGAATCTTTTAACGAACGCGGTGAAATTCACCCAGAAGGGATCTGTGACCTTCGAGATCAAGGACCTCGGGGGCGAAGTCCAGTGCGCTGTCCAGGATACGGGGCCCGGGATCGCCGAGGAGAACCTTTCACGGCTTTTTAACAAATTCGAACAATTTGGCACGCAAGCGACAAGCGGCGAGAAGGGGACAGGGCTTGGGCTCGTGATCTCCAAAAGCATCGTGGAAGCCCACGGCGGCCGCATCTGGGCGGAAAGTCAGCCCGGCAAAGGATCTTCTTTTATTTTTGTCGTACCGAAGCAGCCGAAACGGAAACGCAAGCTCGGCGAGATCCTTGTGGAAGACAAGACCCTCACTCCCGAGCAACTGGACGAAGCCCTTCGCCGGCAGAAGGAGCACGAAGAACAAGGATCTTAGGTTTGAAGCGATAAAAAAAGCCGGTTCCCTTTACGGAGAACCGGCTTTTTCTTTTTCGGGAAAAGTTATTCGATGCTGCCCGAATAATTCGAGGATTTTTTCTTATCCTCGTCTTTCTTTTCTTTGGGTTTTTCCGCCACGACGCACTCGGTCGTGAGGATCAGCCCCGCGATACTGCAGGCGTTCTCCACCGCGATACGGACGACCTTGGCCGGGTCGATGACCTTATCTTCCACAAGGTCGGAAAACTCTCCCGATTGCGCGTTAAATCCAAAACTGCCCTTGCCTTCAAGGATCTTCTTTACGACGACCGATCCGTCGACGCCCGCGTTATGGGCGATCTTGCGCGCGGGTTCCTGAAGGGCCCGGCGCACGATCTGAACGCCGGTCGCTTCATCGCCGGAAGCTTTCACGTCGTCGAGTGATGCGATCGAGCGCAGAAGCGCCACGCCGCCGCCCGGAACAATGCCTTCCTCGATGGCCGCCCGGGTCGCGTGAAGCGCGTCCTCGATGCGGGCTTTCATTTCTTTCATCTCGACTTCGGTCGCCGCGCCGACCTTGACGACGGCCACGCCGCCGGAAAGTTTCGCCAGGCGCTCCTGGAGTTTTTCCTTGTCGTATTCGGAGTCGGATTTTTCGATCTGGGCCTTGATCTGCTCACAGCGGGCCTTGAGGTCCTTCGCGGCCCCCGCGCCGCCCACGATCGTGGTGTTATCCTTATCGATCACGACGCGCTGGGCCGTGCTGAGCATATCAAGATCGACATTCTCAAGCTTCACGCCGAGGTCCTCGGAAACGAATTTGCCTTTGGTGAGGATCGCGATATCTTCCATCAACGCCTTCCGCCGATCGCCGAATCCCGGGGCCTTCACGGCCGCGATCTGAAGTACGCCGCGGATCTTGTTCACGACGAGGGTCGCGAGCGCCTCGCCTTCAATATCTTCGGAAACGATCAGAAGCGGTTTCCCGAGGCGAGCGACTTTTTCAAGCGCCGGCACAAGGTCTTTGACCGCGCTGATCTTTTTCTCGTAAAGGAGGATGTAGGGTTCTTTTAAGACCACTTCCATCCGTTCGGCATCGGTCACAAAGTAGGGCGAGAGATAGCCGCGGTCGAACTGCATACCCTCGACCACGTCCAGCTCGGTCTTAAGGCCTTTGGCTTCTTCGACCGTGATAACGCCTTCTTTGCCGACCTTTTCAAGAGCGTCCGCCAGAAGCTGACCGATGCTCTGATCATTGTTAGCGCTGATCGCGCCGACCGCGGTGATGTCTTCTTTGCCTTTGACGGCTTTCGACATTTTCTTTACCGCTTCAACTACTTTCGCGGAAGCCTTATCGATCCCGCGTTTCAGGGCCATGGGGTTAGCTCCCGCAGTGACGTTTTTCAGGCCTTCCGAGACGATGGCTTGGGCCAGGACCGTGGCGGTCGTTGTGCCGTCCCCGGCGTTATCGGAAGTCTTTTCCGCGACTTCACGGACCATCTGGGCACCCATATTTTCGTAAGGGTCCTTCAGGTCGATCTCTTTGGCGACCGTGACACCGTCTTTAGTGACAAGCGGCGCCCCGAATTTCTTGTCGATCACAACATTACGGCCGCGGGGCCCGAGTGTGACGCCGACAGCCCGCGCGAGGATATCCACGCCGCGTTTGATCCGCTGGCGCGATTCTTCCGAGTAGGAAATAAGTTTTGCCATGGTTTTACTCCTTTAATGAGCGCATAACTTACGGAGTGAAGCGACGTAAGTTATTTGCGCGAATTAAACCCCACACCCAGCGCCTGCTGATTTGTGAGATTTTGTGAATAGTGTTTTTCATGATTTATTTTACCGGATTATTTCCACGACCCATTGCTGGGCGTGGGGTGAATTCGGGTCTACCATTTAGCTTCACTTCGCTCGCTAAATGATGCCCTCATTCACTCCTTCTCGTAAACGGCGAGGATCTCGCTCTCTTTGAGGATCTTGTGCTTGACGCCGTCGATCACGATATCATCGCCGGAATATTTCCCGAAAAGCACGCGGTCGCCTTTTTTTACTTCGATCGCCTGGACTTTGCCGGACTCGAGCGTTTTGCCGGCGCCGACCGCGACCACTTTACCCTCGGTCTTTTCCTCTTTCGCGGTATCCGGAAGGATGATGCCGCCTTTGGTTTTTTCTTCCGCTTCAAGAACTTCCACCAGCACTCTGTCCGCTAACGGTTTTACTTTCATGTTTGGGTCTCCTTTAATGAGCGCATAACTTGCGGAGTGAAGCGACGTAAGTTATTTGCGCGAATTAAACCCCACACCCAGCGCTTAGCTTAAGGATCGCTTGATCCGCTGCTTTAACGCTGTTAGTGCCTGGGCATAATGTTTAAGTTTTCGTTCGCGATCCCTAGCATCAGTCTCAGATCGGTAAGCTTCATAATATTTAAGCTCCCATGATCCTTTCGCCTGATGCTCGGCCATTCTCCTTTTTAGATTACTGCTATACCCGTAATACAGGTCTTGGGTTGATTTGTTCTTCAAAACATATACATAATGCATACAAAGCTGGGTGTGGGGTTAATTCCGAAAAATCACTTAGCTCTCCGCCGTTAGCGGATTCGCTAAGTGATGTCGTCATTAATAGTCCATTCCGCCCATACCGCCCATCCCTCCCATTCCTCCGCCACCCGGCATCGGCGGCATCTTCTCTTCTTCAGGAAGGTCCGTGATGAGAGTTTCGGTGGTGAGAAGAAGGCCGGAAACGCTGGCTGCGTTCTGGAGTGCGCTGCGAGTGACCTTTTTCGGGTCGATCACGCCGGCTTCGACCAGATTCTCGAACACGCTGGTCTCCGCGTTATACCCGATATTGCCTTTTTCGGACATGACGCGCTGGACTACGACGGAACCTTCATCGCCGGCATTATGCGCCAGCTGGCGGAGAGGTTCTTCAAGCGCCCGGCGGATAATATCAGCGCCGATCTTCTCATCGCCTTTGAGTTTGAGGCTATCGAGCGCGGTACCGGCGCGTAACAAGGCCACACCGCCGCCCGGGACAATGCCTTCTTCCACGGCTGCGCGGGTCGCGTGAAGCGCGTCCTCGACGCGAGCTTTCTTTTCTTTCATTTCGGTTTCGGTCGCGGCGCCGACATGAATGACCGCCACACCGCCCGCGAGCTTCGCGAGGCGTTCCTGAAGTTTTTCTTTGTCATAATCGGAATCCGTATCTTCAATCTGTTTCTTGATCTGACCGATGCGGCCGGTGATATCCGCGCTCTTGCCGGCGCCTTCAATGATCGTGGTATTTTCTTTATCCACGGTCACGCGTTTGGCACGGCCCAATTCCTTTAAGGTGACATTCTCGAGCTTAATCCCGAGGTCTTCGGTGATCGCCTTGCCGCTGGTGAGGATCGCGATATCCTCGAGCATGGCCTTACGGCGGTCACCGTATCCGGGGGCTTTGACCGCGCAGACATTGAGTGTACCGCGGATCTTATTGACCACGAGGGTCGCAAGCGCTTCACCGTCCACTTCCTCGGCGATAATGAGGAGGGGCTTTCCGGCTTTGGCGGCGGCTTCAAGAATAGGGAGCATATCCTTGACGGCCGAAATTTTCTTTTCATTAATAAGGATGAACGGTTCTTCGAGCACGACTTCCATGCGCTCAGTGTCGGTGACGAAGTACGGGGAAAGATATCCCTGGTCGAATTGCATACCTTCGACGACATCAAGTGTCGTGGCGGTGGCTTTGGCTTCTTCGACCGTGATGACGCCGTCTTTCCCGACCTTGTCCATGGCCTCGGCGATCTGATCACCGATTGTGGTATCGGAATTCGCGGCGATCGTAGCGATCTGGGCGATCTCTTTTTTATCCTTGCCGATCGGTTTGGCGATCTTGTCAAGTTCTGCAACGATCGCTTCGACAGCCTTATCGATCCCGCGCTTGAGGGCCATCGGGTTCGCGCCGGCCGTGACGTTCTTCAAGCCTTCGCGGTAGATCGCTTGCGCGAGGATCGTGGCGGTCGTGGTGCCGTCGCCAGCCACATCCGAGGTCTTGGAAGCGACTTCTTTGACCATCTGGGCGCCCATGTTTTCGTAAGGGTCTTCTAATTCGATCTCCTTGGCGACCGATACGCCGTCTTTGGTGACGGTGGGGGAGCCGAATTTCTTTTCAAGGACCACATTGCGGCCTTTGGGACCCAGGGTGACTTTGACCGCGTTTGCGAGTTGATCCACGCCATGCAGAACGGCGCGGCGCGCCTCTTCGCTGAAGAGAAGTTGTTTTGCCATGTTATTGCCTCCTTAAATGAGCCCCGCCTCTTGCATCTGCAAGATGCGGCGGGGCGAATTTAATCCGCCGATGCTTTGTGGCGGATCGTTAAAGGTGATGTAATGCTTCGAGGTTAGCACTCAAAAATCACGAGTGCCAGGAGGCGTTATTGTATTCAGGAGGCTCAAAAAATCAAGAGGATTTTTTCAAATGCTCGCGAAAAAGGGCGAGAATGGACTTGATGGAGTGCTTAGGGTCGATGGTATCGATATGCTTCGTATAAGGGCGTATCACCTCAGCAAAGCCGCCGGTAGCCAGGACTCGGAGGTTCTTCCCATATCGCTTCCGGAACCTCTGGATCAGTTCGTCGGTCATGGCGCCATAGCCCTCCAGGATCCCGGATTCCATGCACTCTCTGGCGTTTCGTCCCAGGAAAGACTTTTGCTTCTTTGGCATAGCGATTCCCTTAGGGAGTAAGGCGGCCCGTTGGCTCAAAGCTCTATAGGCGGTTTCGGGTCCAGGGATGATCATTCCTCCCTGGAAGACCCCTTTGGAATCAATATAGTCAAATGTAATGGCCGTTCCGTAATCAATAACGAGGATTGGAAGCCGGTACATCTGCATTGCGCCATAGACATTGACCTTCCTGTCGCATCCTAACCCATTGAAATCATTGTAGTTGTGCCGTATTTTGACTGGAATATCTCGGCCAAGGACCCATACAGAAAGGCCATTTTTATTTTGTAATTTACATTCAATAAAACACGTTATTTTTGGGAAAACAGAGCTTATAACGACATCTAAATGACTATTTTTACCACTTTTTAGGCATTTTATAGCATATTTTGGGATATCGTTATAATAGATAGATCCAAAGTCCAATAAACGGCCACCTTCATAGAACCCGACCGTAGCCGCTGTGTTCCCGATATCAATAGCCAATATTCTCTTCATCATAGACTTCCTTGTCATTTTGACACAATCAAAAAAAATCCTTAAAAAGGTCTAGATTTACCACTTCTATATCAAGAATCAATGAATTTTGGGATAAGGACTACTTTATAGTGCCATTTTCGTATAATTCATTAATTTTTTGACCCAATTCCTCGAGAATGCCATCCAAGACTTCCGGGATTTTGTAGAGCCTCTCTTTTAGCGCCATCATCGAGATGCCTTCCGGAGGGATCTCCGAAGCTTTCGCGTTAACATTAAGCCCGATCCCGATAACGACGGCCTCTAGTTCTGACGGAGAGGAAAGGGCCTCAACCAGAATACCGCATATCTTGTGGCCACCGGCCATAACGTCGTTCGGCCGCTTGAATTCGGAAGCAATATCATACTTCTCTTTCAAGACCTTGGCAACGGCCCGGCATGCGACCTGGGTCAGCATCGGCGCTTGGGCCGGGCTCAAGGGGGGCCGGAGCAAGATCGAGCAAAGGAGGTTCTTATCTTCGGGAGAGACCCAAGTTCTTCCGGGCTTCCCGCGTCCCAGAGTCTGGCATCGCGCGGTCAGAACAAGGCCTTCCGGCGCGCCTTGGCGGGCACGGTCCAGAAGAAGCGTATTGGTCGATGTGACTTTGCCGAGATTTTCGATCTGGAATGCGATCATTTGCTGTTCCTTTGTCTGCGACAGCCGGGCAGGTTTTCAGTTAATGAACAACGATCCGGGGGATATGAGAGCTTAAGCGTGTGACGATTTCGTAGGGGATCGTATGAGCCCAGCCGGCAATATCTTCGGCCGTAATGCGTTCGTTTTGATCCTCACCGATGAGCGTGACCGTATCGCCTTCTTTGGCTTCGATATTTCCGAGATCCACGGCGATATAATCCATCGAGACCTTGCCGGCCAAAGAACAGCGCTTGCCGCGGCAGAGGACAGAAGCTTTTTTCCAGGCGGCGTAAGGATAACCGTGGCTGTAACCCAGCGGCAGGATGGCGACCGTTGTATCCGTTTTAGCCACGAATTCACGGCCGTAGCCGACCGATTCACCGGCGCGGACTTTCTTTACGAGGACGATCCTGCTTTTAAGCGAAAGTACCGGCTCGAAATGAGCCTGTGTTTTTAACTCCAGGTCGGGATAGATCCCATAAAGGGTCAGGCCCGGCCGGATCATATTAAAAAGCGGGGTTTTCAAAGTAAGCGTCGCGGCGCTATTGGTCGCATGGCGGAACCGGAAAATGATCCCTTTTTGCTCGAGAATTTGCAAGAGAAGTCCGAATTCACGGACTTGGTTTTCGCGGAAAGCATCGTCCTTTTCGGCCGTCGGAAAATGGGTATAAATACCGTCAAGCATGAGGCCCTTCAGGCGGGTCATTTCCTCTATACAAACAGCCGCTTCCCGGACCGGGATTCCCATGCGCCCCATACCGGTGTCGATCTTCACATGAACGGAAGTTTTGCGGCCGAGATCTTCCGAAAGATCCGAAATTTCCTTGGCTTTTTCAACACTTGAAACGCTCAACGTGATGCCGCCTAAAAGCGCCGCGGGGATCTCATGGGGGAACAAATGCCCAAAAAGAAAGACAGGGGTTTGAGGGTGGTTTTCTTTAAGTTCCAAAGCTTCGCGCAGGGTCGCGACGCCAAAGTAAGTAACGCGGCCCGCAAGGGCGTTCGCGATCTCGCTTAGACCGTGGCCGTAGGCGTTCGCTTTGATGACGGCCAGGACATCTGTTTGCCCGGAATGCTTGCGAAGGGTCTCGAGATTTTGGAGCAGGCGGTCTGCGCGCAACTCGATCCATGAGCTGTGCTGGATCCTGGATGTGCTTTGATCGAGTTTAACCATGTTTCCTTTTTTCTGCCAATCTTTCTTCCGGTTCGGAATTGCGCAAATAGACCGGCAGAAGATCGTTCGGCCGCGTTAATTTTTTAAGAAGCGGGCTTTTCGCTTCAAAGAGCTCAATTAAGACCGATGCCCGGGGATGCCAGTCTTTTTCGGGCGTCCGCTCAAAATGCTGGGCATCGAACTTTGTAAGGCCGTCACCGGCGATCCGGCTGCCTCGCGGGAATTCCCGCGCCGCTTCTTTGATCAAAAGAACGCGAGCCGGCCCTTCCGGAACCCATCTTTTTTTATGATAACGGTATGAACGAGCGTAAAGTTTACCACGTTTTGCATCGAGGCACACCGCAAGATTTTCATGGCGCGCTAGGGCGAGATCTGGCTGTTTGCCGGGCTTAATTCCGGCTGCGATGAGGTCTAAA
>ENA-UOWG01001079-UOWG01001079.1-activated-sludge-metagenome-genome-assembly--contig:-NODE-1079-length-29690-cov-31.489556_pt1 | contig 29690 bp, 22 predicted proteins | sample MGYA00238147_ERZ761563 | MGnify/ENA primary metagenome ERZ761563 (study PRJEB28884, sample SAMN05720216) | anaerobic digester metagenome | isolation source: active sludge of municipal... | reverse complement strand
CTGATAATTTCCGGTCTGACAAATGACATGATTCCACCTTACCAATGATTATTTTGTATTAGAGTATAGATATAAGCCCTGTATTGTCAAGACCCCATAGGAACCTGAAGCGGTTATGAATTTAATCATGTCCTGATCATTTAATTTTTCAGATTACTTATGCGGCAGCGTGCGGACAAAGGATATGGCTCTCTGCAACCAGTCATTTAATTCATCATCATCTTCCAGCGCTTCGGCTAAAACCATCACCCAGCCTTTGAGCGATTTACCGGTGAGATCAAACTTTCTGGTATGAGGCATCTTGAGCATCTCTTCATACTTATCCGTGCCAACACGCACAATCAGATCTTCCATGATAATGCCGCAGACCATGTTGCCGAAAAGCAAAAAGCATAATCCGCCGAACATTTTCTTCTCATCAAAACCCGGCTCTTCCTCCAACACCTCTCGAACTCTCTGAGCCAAGCCCTTATCGTAAGCCATCAGTGATCCCCTGCTCCATGACGATAGAAAACACAATGATAATCTCTAATTGTTTTCCGATGCTGAAATATCAAAGGTGAAAATCTGCCCCTCATTCATATACTCGAACAGACAAGGCTTTTTATGGATCCAGCCATGACGACTGGAAATCGACAACCAAACCGACAATCGATTATCTCAAGAAAAAATAGTTTGCTCTGGCCCAGCCTTCCCGTTTGACAATTTCCATTTCAACCATCTTGACGATTTCTTAAATTGTTTGACGGCAGGGTTATTACCCCTTGAAAATTATTTGATGAATATACTACTTCACCCTGACCACTCTATCTTTACAAATAAATCAATCCAAATCACTCACACCGGCAACCTGCTTGAAAGTCACTTCCTTGAACTCTTTAAAATGAGCTTTCCCGCATTTTATCTTTTGCTTCTCAGACTTTCTCAGTTCCTGCCCTGCTGATTTGGTTTCCGCGACAAAGTAAACCGTTTTTTCATTCTTCTTAATCAATGCCCAGTCAGGATTATAGGTTCCAATAGGTGTATTGATTTTAAACCAGCCCGGCAATTTAAAGTAGAATTCTATGTCGTCCCGTTCCTCGCAATCTCTGGCAAAAGCATACTCCACGTTGGAATCCAGAGGCAGAAGATTGCTGTAAATGGTCTTGTCTTTCTTGGAAACCTTAAAAGTCAGATCATTGACGTGAATGTCGTATTCTTCAAAAAGACGCATTTCATATTCTTTTGCGCCTATTTTTTCGTACTTGATTCCGTCAATCATCAAAGCGTTTAAAACTTCATTAATTGCCGTAACGGAATTATCGAGAAACAACTGCGGATTAATCATGATTTCGCCGGTTCTGCCTGAATGAAGTAGAATTTCCAAAACCGTTGAACGGGTCAATTCCGTTCTTTCCTGAATATAAAACAACACATCCGGTATGCGAAACCTTCCATCAACAACTATGTTATACGATGATTTAACATCCGCCACAATTCCAGATTCATCAAATTCAACCGCCGTTTTTGTTGTTTTGATGACTGCTTTCCGCGTGGCCGGCATATCTTTCACTGCCTTGGCCGCTTGCCTGATCAGCTCCGGTGTATCATAGTCAACTTTATAGGTTGTCTGGAATTTGATTTTATCCCAGATATCCTTGAACTTCGCATCCAGCTCAAATCCTTTGCGGTATTGGACAGCTTTCTTTTTCTGATTGTTTTTAATTCGACCGGCAAAAGATACACCGCAATCTTCTTCAATTTCAGCCTGAAGCTTCCTGGCAAAGTCTTCATACGACTCATTGGCAATCACTGTCAGCCGGTTGATATTGGTATCTTGAATTCGAACACCGTCCTGATTGACGGGAAGCCGCAACCCCCTGCCGATTTCCTGCCTTTTTTTCAGTTCGGAATGCGTTTCATTGAGCGTGCATATTTGAAATACATTGGGATTGTCCCATCCTTCTCTTAACGCGGAATGGCTGAAGATGAAACGCAAAGGTTCATGAATATCCAAAAGCCTTTCCTTATCTTTCATAATCAGTTTGAAAGTATCATCGTCAGCCAGCGTGTTGCCCTTTGTGTCATTCCAGTTGCCTTTTTTATCCTGCGAGAAATAACCGTTATGAACCTCATCTGACGGATAAGGAATTATACCTTTATATTGGCTTTTTTCAGAAAACTCTTTGTATATTTCTTCAAACCATCGGGCAAATTTACCTTTGACGGGATTGCCGCCTGTATCGTAACCGCGATAATTGGCAACACGATCAATGAAGAAAAGTGAAAGCACCTTGATGTCTTTGTCTTTATATTTTCTTTCCTTGATGAAATGCTCTTCGAGAGTCTTTCTGATTTGCACCTTCATGACATCATCGGTAAGGCCGCCTCTGGCCTGCCCTGTATAAATCGTTTCGCCGTTGGAAAGTGCTATAAAACCATCACTCACATCAATGCCGTTGATAATGCAGCCGCTCTTGTAAATTTCGCGTTTGTTGGACAACTCGTACAAATCATCGCCGACTTTCGCGGTAACGGCTTTGCGTTTGACGCCGTCAGCCGTATTTACATCTATTTTTATTTTCGCGGATGTTTTCGTCTTTGTTGCCGTAACTTTTTCCAAAGCAATAAAAGCTTCGTTAAAATCATTTTCCGTAACTACAGAATCAACTTCTATTTGCTTGACCAGCCCCAAGTCGTAGGCTTTTACCGGATCAAGGCTGTAAACCATGTTGTAGCGCTTGGTATGCGTCGCGGAGTAGCGCAGCGTGCAAAGCGGATTAAGATTGGCGATGGCTTTTGCTCTGATTTCCGTCTCCATGTTCTGCGGTTCATCCACAATGACAACCGGTCTGGTTGCTTGAATGAACTCAATTGGCCTTTTGCCCGTCAGCCGGTCGTTGGGTTTATTAATGATATTTTCATCTTTGGCAAAAGAATCGATATTAATGACCAGAATCTGAATATTGTTGTTGTCGGCAAAGTTTCTCAGCGATGAACCTCTGGGATTATAAACAACAAAATTGACGGGCGTCTTATCGTAAAGATTTTGAAAATGATCAAAAGTAATTTCCAGATTCTTCAGCACGCCTTCGCGGATGGCAATGGACGGTACAACGATCACAAACTTCTTAAAACCGTATTTCTTGTTCAGTTCGTAGATTGTCCGCAGATAAACATACGTCTTGCCGGTGCCTGTTTCCATCTCCACGGAAAAATTCATTCCGTCGAGACTATTTGAAACAGTAAGGCCGTTTGCTTTTTGCACGGCATTGACATTTTCCAGTATTTGATCTTTGTCAAGAACAAGACGGTTGCCGATTCCTATGTCCTTAAAAAGCGCGTCACCAAATAAAGTATCGAAACCGCCTTGATTCAACGACTGGCCTTCAAATACTCCGGCAACGGAATTAATTGCATCCAGTTGAAATTGTTGGTTAGGATCAAAAAGAAGTTTCACTGTATTTTATTACCTGTTATTTTAGATGTAGGGCGCATTCCCTGAATACGCCGTTTTTTCGGATTGTTCGGGGAACAATCCCTACATAATATTGCGCCTCACTATTTCTGCCCTTGCGTAAAAAACGATCATTTTGCCGACGCCGGCAAAATGATCGAACTGCTTATATATACAATCAAATCACCTTAAACTCAATGCTTGCGTCTTTCATTTGCAGGGCGGTGTTGGTTTTGAGCTTGTCGTTATCTTTGAACAATCTGTCGAGCGTAAAAACTTTTTTCGGTTTTGCGGCAATCATTTGCTTGATAATCTTTTCATCGGCTTTTTCGAGCATGAGCGCAACCTCATTGTCGTTTATCAGAACATAACCTTTTTCATTTTTGATCTTTGCCGTTAGCGGCACACCGGACTTGAGAAGCAGTTCATAAAGCACATCTTCAATCTTGGCGTTTTCATCAAGCGGCTCCAGATGCTGCTGCATTTGCGCAACCAGTTCTTCTTCCGTTTCAATACTTGTCCGCCATATTTTGAAGTTGGATTCTTGCAGCTTGAATACCTTGAAGCCCAAATCTCTTTCGCTGTTGCCTTCCAGATCGAGTTTGCCTTCCTGTTCGTTTTTGATTTTATTAATGACGCGACGGATGCGTTCCTTACCAATTTCGGCAATCGTTTTGTAACCGGCTTTAAATGCTTCAGAGTTTTCTTCACATTTTTCCGGTAACTGGACGCAGATAAACTTACGGTTACCAACTTTTGCTGAGCTTGTCGAAGCATCATCCTTATTGAGTTCAAGCACAGCGTGTGCGGCTGTGCAGGAACCGGCAAAGAAATCGAGGACAATATCATTATTTGTTGTCGTCATTGCTAGCATTCGTTCAATTAAAGTCGTTGGTTTAGGATAATCAAACACGCTTTTACCTAACAGCAAGTCGACTATTTTTGTACCATCGTCAATTGTACCAGTTTCTTTATAATTCCATAAATTGATAGGCACAATTCCTTCTTTCAATTCAGAAAGGAATCGCTTTAATCGTGGAAATTCGTAATCACCTTCTTTGCCCCAATATAGTCTGTTTTCAATATGATGCAATTCGTATTGCTCCTTACTATATTTCCAGGCATTTGTTGGATGCTTTACGTACTTTTTTTTCTTTGGGTTGAAAACTGGATAGGAAAGATTAGGACGTTCTTCTAAACTTCTTTGACTGATATAAGAAACGCTTGTCCAATCACCACGAGGATCATCATCTGGGTTTGAATAAATGGCATTAGATTTTTCTGTTCTCGGCTCACGCAGAATTGCACACGATTCACTTTTTCTAAAAAGCAACGTATGATCATATACGGAAGACATTAATTTAGCATCATTGTTTCGCGTAAATCTTTTTTCCCATATTATGTCTGCAATAAAATTTTCTTCCCCAAAGACCTCATTCATCAAAAGCCGGAGGTTGTGCACTTCGTTGTCGTCAATCGAAACAAAGATGACACCGTCGTCGCGCAGGAGATTGCGCGCCAGAAACAGGCGCGGATACATCATGGAAAGCCAGTTGGAATGATAATGCCCACTGTCCTTGCTGTTTTTGCGGAACAGACCCTCGCGGGTCATAAAACCCGTTTCATCCTTGTCGCCGATACGGCTTAAATATTCTTCCCTCGATTCCGCAAACCGGTCGGGATAAATAAAGTTGTCGTTGCCGGTGTTGTATGGCGGATCAATGTAAATCATTTTTATTTTGCCGAAATAACTTTTCTGCAAAACCTTCAGGACTTCCAGATTCTCGCCTTCAATAAATAGGTTTTCCGTTTCGTCGAAATTAACGGATTCTTTCTTAACAGGCACAAGCGTTGCCGTGGATGGAGACTGTAAAGCGCGGAAGGCGTCGGATTTCCCCGCCCAGTTAAGAACATAACGCTCATTTTTAAACTCAATATTATTGCCCAGCGCGGCCTTGAGTTTTTCCCAGTCAATTTTGTTTTCGGTAAATGCTTCCGGCAGGATTTCCTTAAGTTGACTGAGCTTTTCCTCTGTGACGTTCAAAGATTTTCCATCCATTTATGATAATGCCTCGCGTTTCTTTCGTCAAAATACTGGGAACAATGGCGCCCTATTTCGCTGATCCTCATAAACATTTGTTTACTATTTGCCCGTCATATTACAGCTTTAAAAACACATTGCAAGGGAAAACAAGGAAAATAGGGCGTACCCCATTGAGATACACGCGGTATTTGGTTCATTGTAAACTGTTTAACCTTCTCTTCAACCCGTTCTTGCCAAGTCAAGTTTCCCCTGCCATTTGTTGATTAGCGCTTCTTTAAGAATAGCGTGTTCCGGTTTTTCAAGAAGCGGATCGCGGGCGGCCAATGCAAAAGCGTCTTCCTTGGCGTCGTTTAAGATGCGCCCGTCACGAATAATGCTGGCAATACGGAAATCAGGCAATCCCGATTGGCGCGTTCCCAGAAAATCTCCGGGACCGCGAATAGCTAAATCTTCTTCCGCAAGCAGAAATCCGTCTGTAGTTTTTTCCATAACTTTAAGTCGCTTGCGGGCATCCGCCGATACTTTATAATCGGCAAGCAGGATGCAACTCGACGGGATGTCGCGCCTTCCCACACGGCCGCGAAGTTGATGCAGTTGAGACAAGCCGAAACGCTCCGCATGTTCAATCACCATCAGCGACGCGCGCGGCACGTCGATGCCGACTTCGATCACTGTGGTCGCAACCAGAATGGAAATTTGATTGTCCAGAAATTCCCGCATGACCGCGTCTTTTTCTTTATCCTTCATTTTGCCGTGGATCAGCCCCACCCGACAATCGGGGAAAATATCTTTCCGCAGATGTTCGGCCATTTTCGTCGCGTCTTTCAAATCCAGGTTCTCCGATTGCTCCACCAGGGGATAAACAATGAAAGCCTGATGGCCTTTGTCGATTTCCTTGCGAATAACGTCGTAAACAGCCTGTCTCCTGCTTTCGCCCATTAAAACCGTGCGCACCGGTTTTTTGCCGGGCGGCATTTCATCGATCACAGAGACATCCAGATCGCCATAAACGGTCATGGCGAGTGTCCTCGGAATGGGTGTAGCCGTCATGACCAGAACGTCGGCATGGATACCTTTGTTGCGCAGGTTCGCCCGTTGCATAACACCGAAGCGATGCTGCTCGTCGATGACAACAAAGCCCAACTTTTTAAAATCAACATCCTCCTGAATCAGGGCATGCGTGCCGATGACGATGTTGGCGTCGCCTGATTTGATTAATTCCAACGTCTCAGTGCGGACGGTAGTGGTCATGCCGCCTGTGAGCAAAACAACGCGAAGACCGATAGGTTCGGCCCACGCAGAGAGCGTTGCATAGTGCTGTTTGGCTAAAATTTCCGTGGGCGCCATCAAGGCCGACTGATAACCATTTTCGCAGATGGTAATCATGGCCGACATGGCCACCAGTGTTTTTCCACTCCCCACATCACCTTGTAAAAGTCGGTTCATTGGGCTTGCTGCTTTCAAATCCTGCTGAATTTCAGAAATAACCCTCGCCTGGGCGCCGGTCAACGTAAACGGCAGCGAGTCATAAAATTTCTCGCGTAGATTTCCATCAACTGAAAACGCAATGCCTTCATCCAGAACACGGCCGGATTTTTTAATGGCCATACCCAGTTGGAAAAAGAAAAACTCGTCATAGATCAGGCGGCGGTGAGACTCGGAACGGGCGTCCATTAAAGGTTGCAATATCGCGTCATTGCCGGGAAAGTGAATATTCAGGAGAGCCTCGTGAATATTTTGCAGGTTTCTTTTCCGGCAGATTTCCATAGGAATGGGCGATGCAACGTAGCGCGAATAATTTTCCAGAGCGGCATACATGACTTTACGGATGTATTTCTGATGCAGACCTTCCGTTTCAGAATAGACGGGCACAATGCGTTTGAAGTTCAGTAGATTTTCTTCGTCCTCTTCTTCCAAAATTTCATAGTCGGGATGAATCATGGATTTACCGGCAGAGTTTGGGGTTACATTGCCGGTAAAAATTACTCGGGTTCCTTTTTTGAAGGTGCCCGTAAGATAAGACATCTGTCCTTTAAACCATTTGGCGGTCAGATTGGCCGTATTATCGCTAACGGTGACTTCCAGAATTCTTCTTTTGCCGTAGTAGCGAAATTCCGTCAGAATAACGGTTGCCATGATGGTTTGGATTTTCCCGATTTCCAGCTTGTTAATTTTACGGATTTCCCGGCGGTCTTCATAGGTGCGGGGAAGAAAATAAAGCAAATCCTCAACAGTACAGATCTTCTTGGCGGAAAATCGCATAGCCATTTTAGGTCCCACGCCTTTAAGAAACTGCACCGGCACGGCAAGTTTTTCGCGAGACGTTTTCAGATCGTTGATTCTTTCGGCGATTTGTTCTTCCTGATGCGGGGAGATAGGCTTGCGTGCGTCAAATAAATCAACAGCTTTTATTAATCGTTCGAGAATGAGGGCTGCCTCTGAAATTTTTGATTTTTTAACGGTTATATCCTGTGCGTCGTAATTCGAAAAAATATGCAACATATTTCCCAGCGGGGGTTCGAAAATATTTTTAGCGCCCGGTGGAATGAAAGAGATCTGCTGAGCTATCAAAGCAGCCAAAGATTTCCCCAAATCTTTAATATGGATTAGATTTTTGAAGTCATCTCTGGCGGCAAAGTTCAAAGGCTGTTCGATTTTCTGTAGATTCTTTCTAAACGACTCCATTCAAATCTCCGGAATATGCGTGATTAAAACAAATGATTTTGTGAAAATTACTTCTTTTTTTTAACAAATAATCTTTATTTATACAAGTCAATGATTGACACAAATGCTGATTTACGTTAGGTAATCTTCATTAAAAGTGAACTTGAACAATTTCTCTTCATTCAAGGAGTGTTATGGCAACAAAATCCGAAGAGTCCAATGCATCCACGTATCAAGATGCAGGCGTTAATATTGATACCGCCAACGCATTTGTCGATCGCATCAAACCCTTAATTAAAACGACGGCCCGCAAGGAAGTGATCTCCGGCATCGGTGGTTTTGGGGGATTATTTCGTTTTGATACAGCCAAAATGAAAAATCCTATTCTGGTTTCTTCCACCGACGGGGTAGGCACAAAACTCAAAATCGCACAACTGATGGACAAACACGACACTATCGGCATCGATCTGGTCGCCATGTCGGTCAATGACGTGATTGTTCAGGGAGCGGAACCGTTATTCTTTCTGGATTACTTGGCCACAGGCAAAATCGAACTGGAAAAGAGTGTGCAAATTGTCGATGGAATTGTTCAGGGCTGCAAGCAGGCCGGCTGCACACTATTGGGCGGTGAAACGGCGGAAATGCCCGGATTCTACCAATCAGGTGATTATGATCTGGCTGGATTTTGTGTGGGTGTGGTGGAATCGGATAAAATGATCGACGGCTCTGCCATCAGCATTAATGATCGTGTCATCGGCATAGCGTCGAGCGGTCTGCACAGCAATGGTTTTTCACTGGCCCGTAAAGTGCTCCTGGAAAAAGGTAAGCTGTCTGTGCATGATTCCATGCCGGAACTTTCCAGAACAGTCGGACTGGAACTATTGGAGCCGACCCGCATTTATGTCAAATCTCTTTTAAATATTTTTAAAAATTTCAATATCAAAGGATTGGTTCATATCACCGGCGGCGGTTTTTACGACAACATTCCGCGCATTATTCCTGATGTCTGCCGCTGCGTCATTACCAGCAACAGTTGGGAAATTCCGCCGATTTTTTCCGTCATTCAGGATATCGGTCATGTCGAAGAAAAAGAAATGTTCCGGGTTTTCAACATGGGTATCGGTATGATGATGATCGTTTCGGAAAAAGAGTCTCAGGAAATTCTCAACCGTCTGATCATGCTGGGAGAAAAGGCTTACCTGATCGGCGTGGTTGAGAAAAAGGAAGCAAATCACGCTTCTGTTTGTTTTACGGATATTTAACGGCGAGTCTATGGCTGAACTTCTAAAATTGGGCGTTTTAATTTCAGGCAGCGGCTCTAATCTTCAGTCCATCATCGATCACATTGAAAAGGGAACGCTGCCTGCTCAGATTAAAATCGTTGTGAGCAACAATCCCGAAGCATATGGTCTGACGAGGGCCAAAAAGCACGGCATCCCCTGCGCGGTTTTAAAGCATCAGAATTTTTTAAATCGGGAAGATTTTGATTGTGAACTGATCCGCATTCTGCAAAACGCCGGTGTTGATTTAATCGTTCTGGCTGGATTTATGCGGATTCTCACGCGAGATTTTCTGCATATTTTTGAACAGAAAATCATCAACATTCACCCTGCCCTGCTTCCCGCTTTTCCCGGTACGCATGTGCAGCAGAAAGCAATAGACTACGGCGTTAAATTTTCCGGTTGTACCGTTCATTTTGTCGATGAAGGCGTAGATACCGGTCCTATTATTATTCAGGCGGTTGTGCCGGTGCTCCCTGACGATAATGCGGAGACATTGGCGAACAGAATATTAAAAGAAGAACATAAAATTTATCCTCAGGCCATCCGTTATTTTGCGGAAGGCCGCATCATAAAAAACGGCCGTCATGTAGAAATTAAGAACTTCAGAAATCCTGATCATGCGGCGATTCACAATCCGCCACTCGAGCGTTAGCAGACTTTTTTGATCAACCTGTTTTGGAGGCAAATAGTAGTTCATGTATGATCTGATTGTCATAGGTGATGATCTTTCCTCTCATGTCTCGGCTGCCTACGCCAGTCAAAACGGCCTCCAGACCCTATTGATCGCCGAGAGCGGAATGGGCGGGTTGCAGTTGATCGGTGATTTTGTTTTCAATATCGACTGCACACCGCTTTCAGGTCTGGGGCCGGATCAACCGGGTCTGTCCATACTGACTGAATTGGGCATTATGATTCCTGAGGCTCATTCGACATCCATCAATCCCGCGTTTCAGGTTATCCTTCCTGACCATCGCATTGATTTTTACAATGATTTAGGCGCACTTAAATCCGAACTCGCCCGGGAATTTCCCCATTGGGAAACGGACATCAGTGCGTTTTATAATGTGGCGGCTGATACCTCGTCCATTTTTCAGGAATGGGTAACTGAACACCCGCAGATTCAGCCGCAGACTCTGAAAGAATATTTCTCATACCTGAAAATCTTTCCCTTTATTTTTCGATATAAATTTGGCGCCGCCAATTTTGATAAAATTCTGTCGCAGGACGAGTCTCTGGAAAAAGTGTGGGAAGCACAGCAGGCGTTGCTTTCCATCAATAATGATGATTTGTTTTCTTTTGCGTCAGCTTTTCAATATAGCGCGCCGTTGCGCGGCGTTTCTTATTTTCCGCAGGGAAAACAATTTTTATTCAACGCACTGGTTGAAAAACTGGAATCGAACAAAGGTTTATCTCTCAACAACCATCAAATATTATCGCTCACCAGAAATAAAACAATCGATCTGGAGATTAAAGCGCCGGACAACGCAACATCCAAAGTATCCGGCCTCAATCTGATTGTCAGCACAAAATCGGATAAGCTATCCATGATTCGGGGCAGCCATAAACATATCAATTTTTCAGATTGGCTTCGTCCGGCAAAAATCGCTTACTACCCTTTTACGATTTTTATGGGTATCGCCGAAAAATGCCTGCCGGAACAGATGTCTCGTCATATTGCCGTCGTCACGGATGTAACAAAGGATATCTACGACAATAATTTGATTATTCTGGAAACAAGCCTTCCGGATAAAGACAAAAGTCTTGCTCACGCAAAGGCGTCACTGACGGCCACGGTTTATCTTCCGGATATCGAAGCAAACTGGACGATAGCAGCTCTCAAACATGAGGCCACATCTATTCTGGAAAGACTCGAAGGAGTTCTTCCTTTTTTAAAAGAAAATATTGAGCTCTGCAACATTGATCAATCCATTGATATTTCATTGGAGTACCGTAAAGTTCTCAGTCCAAAATACAAGGTGCGCAACGCCTTTTTCACCTCTTTTGCCGCTAAAAGCAATAAGACGCGCTTCGACAATGTTTTCCTGACGGGTGCATCTTTATTATCGGATGCCGGTTTTGATGCGGAGATCATCTCCGGTAAAAACGCTGTGCTACAAGTGATGAAGAAAAGGAAATGATCCCATGACACCTGATTTTACGATTGCGAATCTGGGCAACTGCCAAATCAATTCTCCTCTAAACCTCAGCGGTTTCACATCGGATGATGACCGGATTTTGTTCAATACGCGCTTGAACAATTATTCTGAAATCCTCGATTCCGTGGGCCGGCCTATCTCGGTGGAACCGGCAGGTCCAAGGAAAAAGATATTTTTTGATCCTGCACACACCAAGGCGGCCATTGTCACGTGCGGCGGACTATGCCCCGGCATCAACGACGTAATCCGTTCGATAACCATGACCTTGTTTTACCGTTACGGTGTAAAACAAATTTTAGGAATTAAATACGGACTTCGCGGACTGAATCCAGTCTTCGGCAATAAGCCCATCCATTTGACACCGGAGTATGTCAAAGACATTACGCATATCGGCGGTAGTATCCTTTCATCTTCCCGCGGGCCGCAGGATGCTTCGGTTATGGTGGATTATCTCGAGAGTTTAAAAGTCAACATCCTCTTTTGTGTAGGCGGAGACGGGACCATGAGAGCGGCGGAAAAACTAACGGCGGAAATCACCGCCAGAAATGCCATCATTGTCGTTATCGGCATTCCTAAAACCATTGATAACGATCTCAACCTGATTGAAAAATCGTTTGGGTTTGATACGGCCATTGAAAAAACGGTGCAAGCCGTCCACAGCGCGCATGTGGAGGCCAAAGGTGCTTATAACGGCATCGGCCTGGTGAAAATCATGGGACGTTTGTCCGGCTATATCACAGCAACCACGGCTCTGGCCCAGGGCGACGCCAACTTTGTCCTGATTCCCGAAGTGCCGTTTGACCTGGATGGCGACAAAGGTTTTCTGAAAGCGCTGGAGAAGCGAATGAAGGCAAGGGGTCACGCGGTTGTTCTGGTGGCGGAAGGCGCGGGTCAGAATCTGATGATACAGGATTCCGCTGAACGAAAAACCGACGCATCGGGAAACATCCGTCTGTATGACATCGGTTTGTTTCTAAAGAATGCTATTGAACAGCATTTCCACAAGATTAATCTGGAAATCAATTTAAAATACATTGAGCCCAGTTACCAGATTCGATCGGTTCCGGCCAACGCATCAGACAGCATTTATTGCAGTTCTCTGGGGCAATACTCTGTGCATGCGGCTATGGCCGGGAAAACGGGCCTGCTGGTAGCGCTACGGAAAGACGAATATGTTCACCTGCCCTTGTCCGCCGCAATTTCCGGCAGACACATTGATCCACGGGGTAATGTCTGGCTCAGAGTGCTGGAAACAACGGGACAGCCGACGCAGATGACAAATTAAAAAAATGCTTGCAAAATAACCTATTATAGCTTAGTAACGACGCACTTTTTCAGAAGGAGTTTTATTATGTCTCGTATTTGTGAAGTATGTGGAAAAAAGCCGGCAGTCGGCAATAATGTCAGTCACGCTAACAATAAAAGCAAAGTCATCTGGCGTCCGAATTTGCAGAAATTACGATGTGTTGATGAAAAAACAGGAGCAGTGAAGAGAGTGAAAGCCTGCACGCGTTGCATCCGTTCCGGTTTTGTTAAAAAAGCAAGTTAATCCGTTGGAAGCCAACCGCAATTCCTGATAGCCACAGCAGTCTGTTGAAGAAAATCTTCATTTTCAATGGAACTCAAGGCATCTTGAAACAGGGCTTGAATCGCTTCGGCAAACATTGAATTACTATTTCTCAGGCCGAATTTGTCCGTAAAAAGACGAATTCGGCCTTCCATATTCATGATCCGCTCCAATCTTTCTTTCGTAATATAGGACACGGCATTTTTCAGTACTAACTGGACATCGCTTTTTTCAATCCCATAGAGCCAGGAAATGTCTGAGCAAAATTCTTTTTCTCGCCTGTCGAATGTAAAATGAATGGCATCTTCTAAAAGGTCAATCGACCCATCCTTATGAATGTGTGACAAAATTACCAGGTCATAAATCATCTCAATAATCAAATGGGAGCGGTATGCGGCTTCATTATAAGATATATCCTTATCGATGATTTTATATAAATCAATAATAGAATCTATAAGATGACTCCCTTTGAGGTATGTATAGCCTGAGGAATGCGGATCAAACCCTTCCTGACATTGCATTGAGATGTTGCCGTAATGAGCCAGATCATCCACAAGCAGATGAAACATAATGTAAGCTGTCCGTTTGTGATCCGAAGGCGCCTCGATAAATCTTTTAATGGAGTGCGTCTGATTGGCATTGATATCGGGATGAATTGTCAGCAAATCGGGAGCGATATTGTAGATGTAAATGTCAGGATCGCTGTTTTTGATATCAGAGGCACTCATGATTTGCTGCAATAAATAGGTGTGGGTTAACATTAACATAGGATTACCCGATGATTATCGGATGGTATCTCTTTTATCATAAACCGGCCTTTTAAATAATCTAGAATGCCTTCCACGTCTTCCAGAAATTCCGGTATGATTAAAACCTGAATAATTGCATCTTTCGGGTCGATCGTGGAAACAGTAACCAACCCCTCATATCCGTCAAGAATGAACTGGACGAGCTTGATATCACTTGTTTTTAATTTAAACCATTTTCTGACCATAACTTATTTGCGAATTACCATTTATTGTTTTAAAGATCAAGATCATCAATGAAGACTTGACATAAGATTTGTCACTGATATGATGCACTTGAAAAATCAATTTAAAGAAGAACGCATGACTGAAGAAGGACATCTGCCGGTAACACAATGGAAGACTAAGGATTCCGGCCATCAAAATATAGAAGAATCGCTGGCGAAGGAATTCGGCATCCACCGGATCATTTCGCAATTAATATTGAACCGGAATGTTGCCAGCCTTGAAGATGCGCATCGCTTTCTCAACCCTTCCCTCAATGATCTGCACAGTCCATTTCTGATGCAGGACATGAAGAAGGGAGTCGGCAGACTGATAAAAGCTATTTATGCCGGTGAAGAAATCGTTATCTACGGGGACTATGATGCGGACGGTATCACATCTGTTGTCATTCTTTATAAATTTATTAAAGAACTGACCGTGCACGTGTCTTATTACATTCCTGACAGAGTCCAGGAAGGCTATGGACTGAAAATCCCGGTGATCGACCAGTTTAAAAACAGGAATATTAAACTGATCATAACAGTGGATTGCGGTATTTCCGATATCGAACAAATCGCCTATGCGCAGTCTATCGGCATCGACACGATTGTGCTCGATCATCATGAAATAGCTGATCAGCTTCCTGTTGCGGTCGCCTGCATTAATCCCAACCGGTCCGATTGCTCCTTTCCCTTTAAGCATCTGGCCGGCGTGGGGATCGCCTTCAATTTTCTTATTGCGCTCAGGGGTTCTCTGCGCAAAGAAAACTTCTGGAAGAATGGACAATATCCCAACCTGAAAGAATATCTGGATGTTGTAGCATTGGGCACGATCGGTGATATTGCGCCGCTCGTCGGTGAAAATCGGATATTAGCAAAAATCGGTCTCGAATTAATCACAGAAGGTAAACGGCCCGGAATCCGGGCACTCAAAGAAGTCAGCGGTATTGATGGACAGCTTATTGATTCCTTTAAGGCCTCTTTTTGCCTGATTCCCCGCATTAATGCCGCAGGCAGAATCGCCTCTCCGCTGGACGCGGTTGAACTTCTGCTTTCAGAAGATATGGATGAGGCGCGACCACTCGCGGAAAAACTCGATTTATATAACCGGCGACGTCAGGCTATGGAAAAAGATATCCTCAACGAAATTCTCGGTCAGTTAGGAACAAATCCCGATCTGGAAAATATGAATGCGTTGGTCTTTTCTTCAGAAAAATGGCATCCCGGCGTGGTAGGCATTGTGGCTTCGCGTCTGGTGGATCTTTTCAGCCGTCCAACATTTGTCATCAGTCTTAAAAACGGTGTGGGTAAGGGTTCCGGTCGAAGTGTCTCTGATTTTAATATGCACAAGGGACTACAGCAGTGCGCGTCGCTGTTATTGTCTTACGGCGGCCACTACCGCGCAGCGGGAATTTCAATTAAAGAGGATGATATTGACGAATTTGCCTGCATGCTCGATGAAATTATCCGGAATTCGGTTCAATCTTCGGACATGGTTTCTCACACTTACATTGATGCAGAATGTCATCTTCAGGATATTAACCTTGACCTGATTAATCAGATAACAAGGCTTGCGCCCTTCGGCTGCGAAAATCCTGAACCGATTCTCTGTGCGCGTAATATTAAGGTATCTTCACCGGCGGTTGTCGGCCATAATCATCTTAAAATGCGCCTGACGTCAAATGGCGCATCGGTGAACGCTATCTGGTTTGGCATGGGTAAATATCTCAGTGCCATTAACGGAGCAAATCTGGATGTCGTTTTCTCGCCACAAATTAATTACTGGAACGGTTCATCCGATATTCAGTTGAAAATGAAAGATGCCGCAATTCTGGTATAAAAAACTGGCCTTTAACAAAACGATCAAAGTAGCCCTGCGCTGGCGCTCTTCTTTTGCCTACCACTGACGTTCGTCAAGAATCAACTTTGCATCAGGAGTAATCGTGCCGGCCTCCACATATTGAATATCATCGATTTTGACCGTGCATATTTCCTTAAACAATTTCTTGAAGTTATTTTCCCAAGTATTTGTTACAATTTGTTTATTTGACTTATCAAGGCGTATCGTCAGAACATCTTCATGGCCTTTGCGACTGACAATGGCCTGAAGCGGTAGGCCTTCAAATTTACCGGAAAGCAGCTTGAGTTGGCTGGGGGCTATGAACAGTCCCCGGACTTTTACAGCTTCGCCTACCCTGCCCGCAATGCCTGCCAGTCGATAAGACGTTCTACCGCAGGGACATTTTTGGGTGATTAGCCGCGATAAATCACCGGTGCCGAAGCGCAGCAGGAAGAAAATATCGCTGAGACGGGTGACCACCACTTCGCCCAGTTCGCCTGGAGCAACATTTTTGCCTGTTGCCGGATCGACAATTTCCACAATTGTTTCCTCGCAGATATGCCAGCCGGATTTTTGCGAACATTCATAAGCCACATCACCCACCTCGGTTGCCCCATACATTTGATAGGTGTCGATGCCGTATTCTTTTTCAAAGGTCTCTCTTAATGACGGCAGCAATGGCTCGGCAGCAAAACAGGCTTTTTTTACACGGAAATCCTTTTTGAAATTAAAACCCATCTCCTGAGCTTTCGTGATGATCGACATCAGGAAACTCGGCGTGCCGATGTATGCTGTCACTTTCAAATCCTTGATCAATTGCACCTGAACCTGCGATGACGATGTTCCGGAGGGTACAACCGTCGCCCCAACTTTGCGCAAACCATTGTGAAACGTGAGTCCCGCCGCTACGAGATGATAGGAAAAGGCATTGAGGGCAATATCTTTGGGCCCGATACCCGCGGCGAAAAAGGCTCTCGCCCACAGATAATCGGTTTCTGAAAGATGCGGTTCATAAACCGGTCCCGGTGAGGTAAAAATGCGGTCAATCGCGATAGAAGGATTTTCCAGCTCCGCATATGGCGGATGCTGCATTTCCATTTCCACCAGTTTCTCCCTTGATGTGACCGGTAAAATCTCCAGGTCTTCCCTTTTTTTTATTTTATTGGGATTGATTTTGAGCGTATCGAGGATTTTTTTCAGTCGAGCAGATTTTTTATAGCCCTGCTTGACCATAATGGAAAGCGCCTGGTCCTGCGTTTCCTTACGCTCCTTTAATGAGGATGTTTCTCTACTGTCGAAATACTTTTTCATAGGTTCCCCTTTTACAGCCAGCGTTTGCGGCGGCGGTAGGCTTTGACATCTTTATAGGATTTGGTGACGCCCGATGCGGCCATGCCCAGATAAAATTCCTTGACATCCGGATTGTCGGATAATTCTTGAGAGGTGCCTTCCATGACGATCTTTCCATTCTCCATGACGTAACCATAATGCGCGACCTGAAGCGCCATGTTGGCGTTTTGCTCCACCAGCACAATGGTTGTGGCGTGTTCTTCGTTGATCTTCCTGATAATGCGGAAGATTTCCTGCACCACGAGAGGCGCCAATCCCAGCGAGGGTTCATCCAGCATCAGTAGTTGAGGGTGGGCCATTAAAGCCCGGCCGATAACCAGCATCTGCAACTCTCCACCGCTGCAATAACCGGCCAGCGCTTTTTTTCTTTGCACGAGCGCCGGGAAATAATGGTAAACCAGTTCCAGATCCTGTTTGTAAGGTTTGCCCGGCCTTGTTGCCGTTCCCACACGCAGATTTTCTTCAATCGTCAGATACTTAAAAGGCTGACGTCCCTCCAGCACCTGGATAATGCCTTGACGGGTAATAAATTCCGGCGCCTGGTTTTGAATATTCACACCATTACAAATGATATCGCCGTCCGTCACTTCGCCGTTTTCCGGTTTCAGGAGGCCCGAAATCGCCTTGAGCGTGGTGGTTTTCCCAGCGCCGTTACTGCCCAATAGCGATACGATATGGCCTCTTTCCACTGTCAGCGATACGCCTTTGAGCACCTGGATGACGTTGGAATAGACAACGGAAATATTATTGAGTTGTAAAAGAATGTCTCCCATAAGTTATCCTAATACGAAAACGGCCAGAGCCGGAAGTTTGAACGCAAGATACGCCAGAGCTCCGCAATACCTTTCGGTTCCAATAAAATAAACAAGACGATGGCCAGTCCGAAAACGAACTCGCGCAGCGGCGCCATATTCAAACCCAGACTGGTAATCGCGCTGACATTCATCAGAACACCGGTCGCGTATCTTAAAACCTCATTGAGAATGGTAATAAACGTCGCACCGAAAATCGCGCCTGGAATATTGCCCATGCCGCCGATAATAACCATGGCAATGAATTCAACTGAAAGCCCCAAATTGAATGGTTCAGTCGTGATGCTGACCATGTAGTAAGCCCAGAGGGCTCCGGCAAAACCAGCGTAAAAAGAGCTAATGGCAAATGACAACAGTTTATATTTAAAAATCGGAATGCCCATGCCCTCTGCCGCACGGTCATTGTCACGGATGGCAATAAATGCCCGTCCGTATTTACTGCGCATGATATTGACGGCAAACCAGGTCATCAAAACCAGGCAAATGAAGATCAAAAAGAAAAAAGCTTTATTCCCTGCAATATTCCAACCCAGAATGCTTGGGCTAGGTAATGTAATGCCCATGGTGCCTTTGGTTAGGCTTTCCCACTGAATGAGGACATATTCGATGATGAACTGACCAGCCAGTGTTGCAATGGTCAGATAAAGTCCTTTGAGCCTACCGGATGGAATGCCGAAGATCATGCCAATCATGGCGGTAATGAAACCGGCAGCGGGGATAGAGAGATAAAACGGCACACCCAGACGTGTCGCCAGAATTGCCGCGGCATAGGCGCCGACGCCGAAGAACGCACCATGCCCCAGGGAGATCTGCCCCGTATAGCCAATGAGAATATTGAGGCCGATGGCGGCAATGGCCAAAATGCCGATGGTGTTTAAAATGTAGAGAAGATAGGGACTCAAAAAGAATGGCGCCACACTGAAAAGTAAGATTAGAAAGATGCCCAGACAAACCCTTCCAAACCAGGTCTCAAAAATGGATAACTCCTGGGCATAATTTTCATGATAATTGCCGCAGGGATGAAAGGATAATTTCTTCATAAATGTTTTCATTTTCTAAACTCTTTCAATCTCTACCAACCCGAATAGTCCATAAGGTTTGACCATCAAAATAAAGACCAGCACAATATAAGGAACGACATCGCGCAGTGATGGTGAAAGGTAACCACCCGTAAATGTCTCCAGAAGACCGATAATAATGCCGCCAATGATCGCACCGCCGATGCTGTCAAGCCCGCCTAAAATGACTACAGGGAACACTTTCAACCCGATGGCGCTCAAATCATGGACATTCACACCGTTGATGATGCCCAGCACAATTCCGCTCATGCAAGCCACCATTGCGGCTATTGCCCAGGAGAGGGCAAAGACGCGCCGCACATGAACACCCAGCGACAATGCGGCTTTTTGATTATCGGCCACAGAGCGCATGAAAATCCCCTGTGATGATTTTTTGAAAAACAAGCCGAAGAGAACCAGGAAAATAACGCTGATGACCAGTGTGGCCGAATAAACCGGCGCAATATAGATTGAACCTAAATGAATTTCCAATGAAGGGGGCAGAAATTCGGGATAGGTGTGCAGATTGCCGCCCCAGATCAGTAGAATAAGTCCTTTGAACATGGCGGAAAGTCCCACAGTGAGCATGATAACAAAAATAAGTTTTTCACCGATGAGCGGCCTCAGGAAAAATTTTTCAATTAGAAATCCCAGGATAAAGCAACCAGCCAAAGTCAGCAAAAATGATGCCGCAATCGGAATTTTTCCCCATGTAACCAAAGAAAGAAAAAAGAAAGCACCCAGCGCCAAAAGTTCGCCGTGAGCAAAATTGAGAACGCTCGATGCCTTGAAGATCATGACGAAGCCCATCGCGGATATACCATAAAGCAGTCCGACACATACGCCGTTGACTAATAATTGCAGAAAAAAATCCATAATCCGATTCCTTAATCCACGCTGATAATATTAATACTGGTCTCGATTTCACCCATTCGTCCGTCGCGGTAACGGATTTTCCCCGTTACCGGAAGATTCTTTAATCCAGCATATATGGCTTCGATAATTTTGATATAAAGGCCATAAACAAAACGCCGTCGCACCTTCCCGGTACGCGTTAATTCATCATCATCCGCATCCAACATTTTGTAAAGTAAAACGAATTTTTTGATTTTCATAACGTCTGGAAGTTGCTCATTTACCTGCCGGACTTCCTTTAGAATCAATTCTTCCACGGCCTTTTGCTGGGATAAATCCATATAGGTCGTATAGGGTATCATTCTCTCTTCCGCCCAGTTGCCGACGTTACCCAAATCAATATTAATCATGGCGCTAATATAGGGTCGCGCTTCACCGAAAGTGACTGCCTCTTTGATATAGGGACTGAATTTGAGCCGGGTTTCAATAAAATCGGGTGAAAAAGCTTCGCCGCTTTTGTTACGAATAATGTCTTCCTTACGCCCGATAATAAGTAAATGGCCGTCTTCATCGATATAACCCGCATCCCCTGTTTTGAGCCAGCCGTTTTCAAATGCGGCTTCTGTGGATTTGTAATCGTTATAGTATCCGGAAAAATTAGCTTCGGATTTCACCAGCACTTCCTGATCATCGGCAAGCTTCACTTCCGTGAGTGGCAGGGGTTTACCAACGGTTTCCAGTTTGACTTCGTCATCGGGTTGAATCTGAAAAATGCCGCCGGATTCGGTGAGGCCGTAGCACTGTTTTAAATTCAAGCCGATGGCTCGAAAAAATCCAATCACCTCCGGACTGATTGGATGGCCACCGGTAAACGCGCTGTGAAAATGGGAGCAGCCCAAACGGTCGAGCAAAGGATTGTAAACGGCCAGGGTCAGAAATTGATACAACACTTTTATTGGCCATGCGATAGTCTGCTTGTGCAATCTTTTCGCCACAACCGATCTGCCGACGCTCTCCCCCAGGTAAAACAACTTCCTTTTGATCCAGCTTGCATCGGATATTTTTACGCGGATGCGTGATGCCATATCCTCCCAGAAACGCGAAGCCGTAATGAGCATGGAAGGGCCGATATCCCGGAAATCTTCCAGCACCGTTTCGTTGGTTTCGGGAAAGTTCATCGTCATGGCACTACTCAGCGCAACGCCCATGCCCCACATCTGATCGACGATCCAGGCGGGTGGAGACATGGAAATCCAGTTTTCTTCCGGTTGAATGTTCGCGGCTTCGACCCATTGTGCAGCCATCGTTGCCAGATTCCGGTGTGACAGCATGGCAATTTTCGGCACGCCGGTGGTACCGGAGGTCTGAATCATAACAGCGATATCCTGTGGCCGTCCTTTGTTGAATTCTTCTTCAATATCACCCGGATGATCCGCAATGTATTTTTCGCCGATCTCGAGAAGCCCGGCATAGCTGATCAACCAGGAATCATTTTCGTAGGAGGTCATGCCGGTCGGATCAATATAAACAACTTTTTGTACGTTCGGCAGTCTATCTTTGACCTCGAGGAGCTTATCGGCTTGCTCCTGATCCTGAACAACTAGAAGGGGGGAAGAAATGCGATTAATGGAAAAAGCCAGTTCATCGGCAATAGAGGACGTGAATAAATTAAGCGTGGTTGCACCCAGCGCATGCGCGGCCAGTTCGGAAAAGAGCCACTCGGGAGAATTATTGACAATCATGCAAAGATTATCACCCCGTTTCATATTCAGGGCGGCAAAACCCGCCGCGGTTTTCTTCACATAACTGAAATAATCACTCCAGGTATATTTCTGCCATATGCCGTAGGCTTTTTCACGTATCGCTGTTTTCGTGTCGCCATACGCCTCCGCATTTTGAACCAGTAGTTGCGGCAGGGTGAGATTGTGTCTTTTTGTTTTATGTGAGGATGCCTTGTCCAACGGTTCAACCCTTTTTTATTCTATTGCCTGTGCGTCGCCAAGATAAGCTTTGATCACTTCAGGATTGGCACTGATTTCTTCGGGGCCGCCCTCCCCCAGCTTTTCACCGAAATTCAACACCATGATGCGCTGGGCAATACTCATGACAATGGACATGTCATGTTCGACCAGTACCATCGTGAGTCCCCATCGTCCGTTGAGTTCCAGCAGAAACCTTACCATATCTTCTTTTTCTTCAAGGTTCATGCCTGCAAACGGTTCATCCAGAATGAGCAGCCTGGGCTCAAGGGCGAGTGCCCGGCCCAGTTCGACTCTTTTCATCATGCCGTAAGGCAGAGAACCGACGGTCTGTTTACGGATGGGTTGCATTTCCAGAAAATCAATAATCTCTTCGAGAATCTCACGGTGCCTAATTTCTTCTTTACGAACTTTCGGTGAAAAAAGACAGGAACGCCAGAAGCTGTAACTGCAGTGGATATGACGTGCAAGCGTCATATTGGCCAGGACAGTCATGCCGGGAAACAACTCAATGTTCTGGAAAGTTCTGCCGATGCCGACGCCGACCAGCCGGTGCGTATGCAAATGCGAGATATCCTGTCCGTTAAAGATGATCTGCCCCTGCTGGGCATGATAAAAACCGGTGATGCAATTAAGTAAACTGGTTTTGCCCGCGCCGTTTGGCCCGATTATCGCCATCAATTCGCCGGTATGAATGCTCAGGTCAACATCTTTAATTGCCACGACACCGCCGAAACTCAGACGTAAATTTCGAATTTCCAATTCAGCCTTTTTATCTTCTTGGGGCCGGTTAATCATTATCGAAGGCTGGCTGCGGAATGCTTTCATGAATACCTCAACACCTGCTTTTACGCCGCTTGTTCGGGCGGGGATATTGGATTATTGCAATCCAATATCCCCGTTCTTCAACCTTTACTTCTTAATTAGTTTTATCTTATCTTTTCCGGGAATATAAAAATTTGTCAAGGGAATATAGGTTCCATCTTCTTTCACGTTAACCATGCGCGCGGTAAATGACCCTTCATGATTGTCTTTGGTGAACGTTACTGTCGGAACCAATCCACCAAATTCTTCATTCTTCATGGATTCCAGCGCAGTGTTGATTGTTGCCGGATTAATGGAATGGAACTTTTCATTGGCGCGGATAAAGGCTCTTTCCATAATCATGCCGATTACGACGCCTTCCCAATAAGCGGCATCAAATGAACCCACTGTCTTATAGCGCTTCCATAATTCTTGCATCACGCCTATTCCCTTGGATTTATCCGACGGCAAACCACCGGGGAACTGCATGACCAGACGGTTGCGAATTAAGCCTTTACCCATCTTGAAGAAGTCCGGGTCCGTGGATGTCCAGGTTCCCAGAAAGATCGGATTGTACTTAATGCGATCAGCGCTCTTAAATGCTGTAATGATTGCCGAAGGCAGCATCTGGATGAAAATATATTCAGCGCCTTCTTTTTGCAACCGAAGCAGTTCTGTATTGAGATCAACCGTTCGCGGCGGAAACTCTTCAATGGCGACCAGATTGATTCCTAACTTTGCTGCGTATTCTTTGCTGGGTGCGTGAATAGAACGTCCGTAGGCGTTGTTATAGGTCAGCAGGCCGACTTTCGGTGTTGCTTTGCCCTCATGAATGGCTTTAATATATTCCAGGACGGCTTGACAATCCATTTTATAGCTCCCGAAGGGCAGATACATATAATCAACGGGCTTTTCCAATATTTCCCAGCTTGTGGAATAGTTTATCGTCGGCACTTTGTATTTCTGAACGATAGGTTTTGCAGCCAGACCTTCGCCGGCTCCCCAAGTGGCAATCATATCTACTTTATCTTGAAGAACAAATTTTTGAACGGCTGCCTGTGCTTCAGGCACTTTATAGGCGGTATCCACCGTGATCATGTCGATTTTGTGGCCGGCAACGCCGCCCTTAACTTCGTTGACATAGCGGAAATAATCCCGCTGGCCTTTTTCATGGAACTGCCCCCAGCTTGATGCGGGTCCCGTTAGGTTGATGGCCGCGCCGACTTTGATCGTCTTAGTCTCGGCGTTAGCCAGGCCAATGGTAAGAAACATAAAAGCTGACATTGCCAACAAAACACTGCCCCATCTTTTCATTTTTCCATTCCCCCTGTTTGTTATTTTAACAATCTTTTTCGGCAAAAAAAAACCGTGGGCAAATTTCAATCTACCCACGGTTCATTTCCCTTGTAACGGGTCATGATACTTTCAGGCAGACCTTGCAGCCGATAAAGCTAAAAAAGCAAAAGTTAACTGCCTGTTTAAATAAATATTGTTTTAACATCTCTTACATTACCTCGCTTGCGCCGTGTATAGGCAAATGGCTGAAAAAAGTCAAGAAAAAAGTTTTCCGCAAAATGGTAATCCTTTGCTAGCGCTCATCCAACGGAACATAGTGACGTAAATTACTGCCCGTGTAGATTTGTCTCGGGCGGCCGATCTTGTGCGGTACGGAATCATGCATTTCCTTCCACTGCGCGATCATGCCCGGTAAACGGCCTATGGCAAACATAACCGTGAACATGTTTGTGGGAATACCAATCATCCTGTACAGAATACCGCTGTAGAAATCGACATTGGGATAAAGCTTCCGCTCAATGAAAAATGAATCTTTCAAGGCAGCTTCTTCCAATTCCATAGCAATGGCAAGCAATGGGTCATCGTAATAGTACTTTTTAAAGATCGTCTCGCAGTATTGTTTCAAAATCTTGGCGCGAGGATCATAATTTTTGTAAACACGATGACCGAATCCAAACAGACGAAACTTGCTGTTCTTATCTTTGGCTGAATCAATGCAGTTTTTGATGGATAGATTTTTTTTATTGATTTCATCGAGCATTTCAATAACTTTCTGATTCGCGCCGCCGTGGAGCGGACCCCAGAGCGCACAAATGCCGGCACAGATCGATGCGTAAAGATTGGCCATGCTGCTGCCGACCAGGCGAACGGTTGAAGTGCTGCAATTCTGTTCATGATCGGCATGCAAAATCAACAGGATGGATAACGCCCTTTCGATGTCCGGGTCCGGCACGTAAGGATTCACCGGAGAGTCAAACATCATATAAAGAAAATTTGACGCATATTTCAGATCGCGCTTGGGATAAACATGCGGGTGGCCGATGCTATGCTTATAGGAATAAGCAGCGATTGTGCGTATCCTGGAAATAAGGGATGCCGCCATCAAATCAAAAGTATCCGCCTGAAAATCTTCCGTGAAATAATCCGTGTAATAAACGGACATGGAATTGACCATGGTGGCTAGAATTGCCATCGGATGGGCGGTTGGCGGGAATCCGTCAAAGAATCGCATCATCTCTTCATGAATCATTGAATTCTGCGTCAGGCGCTGAGAAAATAGCTGCTGCTCTGCCTTGTTGGGAAGATTGCCGTAAATCAGCAGATAGGCTACTTCGGAAAAACTGCCATTTTCGGCAAGCTCCTCTATGGGAATACCCCTGTATCGTAAAATACCCAGGTCACCGTCGATAAACGTGATTGATGACGTGCATGATCCGGTATTCTGATAGCCGACATCCAGGGTGATCAAATTCATTACCTGCCTCAATTTAGATATGTCAATTCCCTTTTCCCCTTCAGTACCGACGAGGACCGGCATCTCATGAGTCATTCCGTTATACGTTAGTTTTGCTTTTTCCATTTGTCTTATTGTCTCCTCAGATTCAGATATTCATATATTAAAGAAGAAAATACTGTCAAGATTTTATAATGGATTTTCATGCGAATATGAGCGCTACACGATTCCGGTGATGTTCCCGGTATCGTCAATGTTGATGTGATTGGCGGCAGGAACTTTAGAAAGGCCTGGCATGCGCAGGATTTCGCCGGTAATGGGGATCAGGAAGCCCGCGCCGGAGGCAATTTTGATTTCGCGCACGGTAACGATGAAATCGCTGGGCAGTCCCAAAAGACTTGGGTTATCGGAAAGCGACTGCTGGGTTTTGGCAATGCAGACGGGTAGAGTGTCATAGCCAATCTTCTTGATCAGATCGAGATTGCGCCTCGCCTGCGGCTGATAGTCGATGGAGACTGCGCCGTATATTTCGCTCGCTATTTTAAAGATTTTATCCTCGACCGGCTGTTTCCAGTCATACAAAGGTTGAAATTTCCCTTTTGCTCCGGCAATAAGTTCAACGGTCTTCTCGGCCAGCTCAACACCACCCTCGCCTCCCCTACTAAAGATTTCCGCCGAGGAAATATTCATTCCCTCATCCTCTGCCGCCTTTACAACAGCTTCGATTTCTGCGTTCGTATCGGAGGGAAATCGGTTTAGAGCAATAATACATGGGACATTAAATTTATCGATATTTTCATAATGCTTACGGAGGTTCGCCATGCCCAATACAGCCGCACGCGGATTGGGTTGGTCTAAGTCTTCGCGGTCGATGCCTGCATGATATTTGAGCGCCCGAACCGTAGCGACTAAAACAACAATCTTTGGATTTAAATCACCATACGGCGCAACGATGTCGAAAAACTTCTCCGCACCGAGATCAAAACCAAATCCGGCTTCAGTCACGACATAATCCGCCAGACGCAACGCCAGGTCGGTGCCTATGATGCTGTTGGTACCTTGGGCGATATTGGCAAATGGACCGCCATGAATAATTGCCGGTACACCTTCAGTGGTCTGCACCAGATTGGGTAAAAGCGCGTATTTCAGAAGCGCCGTGATCGCGCCTTCCACTTTCAGATCACCGGCAATCACTGGCTGGTCGTTATAGGTAAATCCTATCAATGTCTTACGAATTTTATCTTTTAACTCTTCATAAGAGCGAGAAAGACAGAGAATCGCCATGATTTCGCTTGACGGCACAATGTCAAACCCGGTTTCCCTCGGAACACCGTTTGTGGAACCTCCCAGACCGATAACAATATCCCGAAGCGATCGATCATTCATGTCCATGACACGACGCCAGGTGATTTTGCGTGGATCGATATTGAGAGGATTACCATGAAAGATGGAATTGTCCAGAATAGCGGAAAGCAAGTTATGAGCGCTTTCCACGGCCGGGAAGTCATTGGTAAAATGCAGATTGATGTCGTCCACCGGATGAACGCGCGACATTCCACCGCCTGTTGCGCCACCCTTGATTCCAAACACCGGCCCTAATGATGGTTCTCGCAATGCGACAATCGTGGATCTACCGATTCTGGCCAGCGCTTGAGCCAGTCCGATGGAGACCGTTGTTTTTCCTTCACCGGCGGGGGTGGGCGTCATGGCCGACACCAGTATCAAGGCACCGGTTTTCCGGCGTTCAAACCGTTTTATTGCTCCCAGTCGAACTTTAGCCTTGTAACGACCGTATAATTCCAGATCATCTTCCGCAAGCCCGATTGAGGAGGCAATCTCAAGAATCGGCTTGATGCTAATTTCCCGGCTATTTTTTTTAAGTTTTCGCATAGCGTTACTTGTTGATGACCGCATCAAACCGGATGTCGATATTGTATTCGTCGCTAATGCGATTGAAATCATTCTTTAGGTCAATGATCTTGATGGCCGGAGGCAGAGAAAAATAGCAGATCATCTGAAAGGTGTTAGCGCCGGTAACGGGATTATTATCCACATTCGTGGAAATATCGTCTATGTTGACCTTTCTTGTCTGGAGTGATTTACAAATCTGATGAATTATTCCCGGATGATCAATGGAGGTGGCAATGAGTTTGTAAGGAATGGATGGCAGCACATCGCGATGGCCGGGCGCCTTGGTCTTCCTGACATAGATGTCCAATTTTGTTTTTTCGCGCAGACTGTCAAGATCTTTGATCAGACGTTCAATATCGTCTGTCTTTCCCGACGTCAGAATGATCATGCCGAACTCATTGCCCAGCACGCAGCCACGGGAACGTTCAATGTTGATGCCTCGCGCTGTAAAAAATTCCGCGATATCCTTAGCCAGACCGGGGCGATCCGGTCCCATCGAAGAAATAACAACATAGGATCTCATAGGGCAACTCCATCATTCTTTAATTATGCAAAAGGATCTTCATTGAATTCAGTATCTATCGGTAGCCTATTGAAATGTCAAGTAAAAGTAAAACAGCGAATGAAAAAATGTCTGAAGTAAAGCCCGAATTTGAGATTGACAAATAGGTTGCAGAGACATAAGAGACCGACTGAGGTTCAAGTTATGGTACAAACTGATCAAACGACACTATACACTTTCCGCGAAGAATTGTTGAATAGTATTAAGCTTTGTGAAATGAAAACAGTCTTGAATTATCACTTTTTAAATGCTAGAAACTGCTGTCTTTCAGCAATGACATCCTAAAAACGGAGATCGATATGAAAAAAATTATTTCGGTTATTCTCTTCCTGGCAACTATTCTGCTTGTTGTGGGAACAATCTGGGCGAAGGAAAAATACACGGTAACGGTTCTGCCTTTTTCGCTTCATAGTGCTGAAAATATTGAATACGTCCGTCAGGGAATCGGTGACATGCTCATCAGCCGTATCTCTGTTCCTGATAAAATTGAAGTGACACGCAAAGATGTTGTTCAGGATGCCCTGAAAAAAGCAGGATCAAGGGAACTGAATCTAACGGATATTCAAAGCATCGGCCAACAATTGAAATCGGATTATGTGGTGTGGGGAAGTATTACTAAAATCGGCAGCAAAATCAGCATTGACGGAAAGCTGGTTGATGTCTCAGGCGGTAAATCGGATGTCGATATTTTTTTCCAATCGCAAACACTTGACGAAGTGATTCCTAAAATTAATGATTTTTCACAACGACTCATCCACTATATTCTTGGAGCAACGCCACAAGCAACTTTGCCCGCAGCGCCCGTCACACCTGCGGTCATTCAACCACCTGTTCCCGGAGCCTCACGCGAAGCACAAATCATTGCTGGCATGAAGACAGGCGGTAAAAAAGGAACCCTGACCTCTATGATCAATCCTGAGTTTATCAATGCGACCGATCCGATCAACCGTAAAGGTTTCTGGATGAGCCAGCAATTCAAATCGGAATTTATCGGGATGGATGTCGGAGATGTCAACAACGACGGATTAAATGAAATTGTTATCATTGATCAACACAATATCTATATCTGCCAAAAAACGGGTGATACTTTAAAATTGCTGAAACAAATAAAGGGTAAGTCCTATAATCGTTACATATCCGTAGATGTCGCGGACATCAATAAGGACGGTACGCCGGAAATTATTGTCACATCGTTAAACGACAAACTGCTCAACTCCTTTGTCCTGCAATACAAAGACGGTGACTATATAACCATCGCTTCCGACATCCGTTATTTTTTACGTGTAATTGATAAAGTGTCAGGCACGCCATTGCTTTTGGGACAGCCCTACGGAATGGACAAAGTATTCGAGACACAGATTTATGAAATCGTCTGGCAAAATGGAAAATATGTTTCCGGCGATAAAATGAAGATCCCCCTTGGATTGTCTGTATATGGTTTGACCATTGATACACTGGGTTCGGGCGTCAGTGAAAAAATTATCGCCCTTGATGAGCTGGACTACTTATGTATTATTTCACCAACAAACAAACCATTGAGCCGGATTTTATCTTTTGGCTTTTCACCTGATGAGCTGATCTGGAGAAGTGATGAAGTTTACGGCGGCAGCA
>ENA-UOWG01001075-UOWG01001075.1-activated-sludge-metagenome-genome-assembly--contig:-NODE-1075-length-29838-cov-5.369976_pt1 | contig 29838 bp, 6 predicted proteins | sample MGYA00238147_ERZ761563 | MGnify/ENA primary metagenome ERZ761563 (study PRJEB28884, sample SAMN05720216) | anaerobic digester metagenome | isolation source: active sludge of municipal... | reverse complement strand
TCGGGAATCCCCGGCGTGGATTCCCTCGTTCGGTCTCACTCCTCGCTCCCTGCTAAAGCAGGACCCTGCCCGCTCGTCGTTCGAACGCGCCTTGGGCTCAACCCTCCGCCTTTTGTTCAGGAGAGCGAAGACGGAAAGTGTGTTTAAGCGACGTAAGGAAGCCCGAGTGCCACGGTTTCCTCTTTAGCGAGGGCCGACGCTCGAGTGCCGCCATGCCTCGGTGGGGCATGGCAAGCGTTCGCGAAACACGGTTTTCGTTGAAGCAAGGGGCGGGTTAGAAACTACTGCTCAAAATGGGGTGCGCCTGTCCTCGAAAAATACTGGCGGAAATTTTCAAAAATCGCTTGGAAATTCCAGTCATGTTTTTTCCTGCAACAAAGAGGGAATTGCTAGTCAATTTTTTTCTCCAGACCCACGACTTTGTTTTCTCAAAGTGTTGATTTCAAAAGACTTTTTATTAAATAGATAAAATTGTTTACTGATTTGGCCTTTTTTGTATTTAAAAATACGACTTTTAATACGCTATATATTGCTATAAGGAATATAAAATAAGTCAAACTAATCTAAAATTTTTTTTAATATTATCATAACCATATCTTAAATAATGGGTTACAGCATTAAAATTTTTTTAGGTTTCCTTGACTTCGTGAGGGTCACTGTGTATATTTCTATTGAGGTTTATAAGCATTTAAAATAAGTTTTACATTATGAACCTTTTTCCTTACAGCATTCAAAGTATTAATCAGCTTTAAGAGAGGACGGCAATCCGATGATCAGCTGGCAAACACATAGCTTTAAGCCGTGGCTACGGACCGTAGCTTTTATTACGGTTTTTGTGTTTACCTTCACTTCGGTTGTCTGGGATGGCGGCGCCAATGCTTACGCCGCGGCCGCAAAACCCGGGAATCTCGCCTCCGTTCAATCCTCACAAATTAATACCATCGCGTCGTTAGTCGAACGCCCGGATCTTCCGGAAAGCTACGGGACGGTCAAAGCGAGTTTCCAAGGAAACCGGGACCATGTCGTTCTTCATGTTCAGGACGCGCACATCAACGAAGAAGCCCAGCGCAATATCGCCAATATCCTCCGCTACTTTTCCGAAAAATATCAGCTCGGACTTGTCAATCTTGAGGGCGCTTCCGGCGAACTTTACACGGAACTTTTTTCTTTCTTCCCGAACAAAGAAGCGCGGCGCAATGTCGCGGATTATTTCCTGAAAGAAGGGCGCCTCACTGGGCCCGAATATCTGGCCATCGTCGAAAAGCCCGTCATGACGCTTTATGGCGTCGAAGATAAGGAGCTTTACGAGGAGAACCGTCAGGCCTATGTCGACGCGCTTCAGTTCAAAGACCGGGACGAGAAAGTCCTGGCCGGCTTGAACAAGGCTCTCGAGGGAGTAACCCGCTTTGTTTTTTCCGATGAAATGCGCGAGCTGATCCGCCGCCGCAGCGCGTTCCAGGAAGGCGGACCGGAGTTGGTCGCTTACGTCCGCTATCTCGTCGAGCTTGGCCGCAGCCACAATATCGCGCTCGATGAATATCCCGGCATGCATTCGCTTCTTCAGCTGGTCGATCTTGAAAAGCAGGTCGATTTTGAGAAGGCCGAAAAAGAGACCGATGAGCTGATCAACGACCTGAAGCGCATGCTCTCCCGCGAAAAACTGTCCCGTTTCCTTACCAACACCGTCCACTTCCGCATGAAGAAAATGAAACGCGCCGCTTATTACGGTTATCTGGAAGATGAGATCAAGGGATTAAGCGTGACGCAGACCGGCGGGGAAGACCTGAACGCCAAATACGCGAATGTGATCGCCTATATCCGGTACATGAAACTTTATGACGCGATCGATGTCTCGATCTTTGATGAGATCGAATTCCTCGAAAAGACCGTCAAAAGCAAACTCTTGACCACCCCCGAACAAGTCCAGCTCGACCACATCCTCCGCATTTATGATATCTACAGCAAAATGTTCGATTTCACGCTTACCAAGCAGGATGCTGAATTCTTCTACACCTATCAGGATGAATTCAAGTCCGCAACATTCGTCAGTTTTCTCAAACCGCTCATGCAGAAGTACCACTTCACCTACGGATTGCCGTCCCAAGTGGAGTACCTCGATCAGGATCTGCCGCGTGTGGAGCGCTTCTATAAAGCCGCTCTCGAGCGCGACCAGGTACTGATCGAGCGAGCGGTTGAGAAAACCCTTTCAAGCGGGCAGAAGATATCCGCTATCGTGACCGGCGGTTTCCATACGCCCGGTATCGAGAAATACCTTCGCGAGAAGGACATCTCTTATATAGTAGTCGCTCCGCGCATCACCAAGACCATCGATAAGAAGAAAGAAAGCGCGCTTTATGACGCCGCTTTGCGCGAAACCCCGCTCCCGATCGAGCAGGTCCTTTCGGAGGCCTTCCTCCAGCCTAAGTCGCCGGTCCTGAATGACCCGCGGTTTCAATTGGCTGCATGGCGCATGATCCTTTCTGAAGGACAGACGCTGGATTTTTCGCAGCTTCGGATGGAGGTCTTTTATTTCCCTCTTGTGATTGCGGAAACTCTTTTACTTGCGCAAGGACCGGACCGGATTCGCGTTTTTAACGATATGGAAGACAGACTTTCGCAGCTTGATGGAAGCGCTACCGTCGAAGAGAAAAAAGCGCTAGGCGAACTAAAAAAGTTTTTAGCCAAGTTTGATCCTAAATCTGATACGACGATTAACGGAAATCCGTCGCTGCGGATTTTTGCGGGGAATAGGCATGACATCGTGTTTGTCCTGCATGAGCCCAACAAAAAACCGGAGGTGACCGGAGTTGTCCCCGGCAGGCGCGGATCAATTCCCGCCCAGGACGGACGTGTCGTGTCGTTTTATCTCGTCAAGGGAAGTCTTGAAGGCGCTTCGATTCGCACCCGTTCCGAGGCCCGAGCGGTGGAAGAAGCTCAGCCGCCGATGATCCAGCCGGTTTCTGATCTCGTAACAAAAAATCATAAGCTTATGGAGGATGCCTTTGGCGAAGGAACATTCGAGAACCTTAGGGATGCAAAATTCAAGGCGATGCTTCTCAAGAGCACAGATATCAAAGAGAAGATTGATGCGCTGAGATCCATATTGCTCGATCCTGAAAAACCAGATTTTGAACCCAAAGACATTCTCTTTTTGCGTTTTGCATACAGAAAAGACGGGAATGCCATAGAGTTTCCAACCCTTCGAGACAAGCTGGTTGCGCTTGCGAATGTGGGAGGAAGAATTCGCGGTGATACGACATATTCACAAGAACAAAAAGATCGCGTTTTGACCATTCTTTCCCAGCGTTCTTTTGAGCCGTTCATTAAACACTTACTCCTGAATCACAGCGCTGAACATATTGAGAAGCAGATTTGGCTTCTTTATGAGAATGATGTGTCGCTTAACACCTATACCATGCGTCTTAGTCCTTATGCCGTCGCACACTACGCTAAGCCCATTAAAGGAGCAAAACAAGCTGTTGCCGAGCCAGTTGAAGAAGCAAAACCAGCAACCGAAGCTGTTAAAGTCGAGGAAGCCCCTAAAGTTGAAGCTCAGCCCACCGCAGAAGTCGCAAAACCTGAAGAGGTTAAGCCCGTCGAGGTAATTGATGTAAAAGATCACGATCAGGAAGTTCAGGATAACGATGCTCTGCTAACAGAGAATCTCGTACTTCAGAAGATTTTTAATGCTGTTGCAGCCGTTGCTTTTCGTATTGTGCGAGGTCAATTAAAAGCCGCCCTCAAAAATCTCGAAGCGCTCAATAAAAATCAAAATATCTTAGATTTGGCCGTAACCGGCGCGGGAAAAACCATTATCGGAATTCTGACAACTTATCTTTGGCTTAAAGCTCAAGCGGGCCGCAAGGTGTTCATAGCAACCAATAGCGACAAAAATGCCGAGGATGGCGCGCGCGAAAGCCAGAAATATTTCACGCAAGCCGACCCTGACGAACCATTCCATGTGGGGTATATCGTAAGCGATGTTAAAGGCAAACATGCCATGATTTGGAATCGCGCTAAAGGCGCCATGGTCGAAATTACCGCTGAAGACATCACGCGAGAAGCAGCGGAAGGAAGGTATTATCAGGATCCGATCGACTACATCATGCGTAAAGCCGATGCGGTTTATGCCCGGTATGAGGAATTTCAGTTCTATGCACAGAGTGATGGCGGCCGTCATTTTGTAAATTACGAGGGCAACAGGGGAAAGATCGCACTTATTAAAGATGAAGCAGACCAAGCCGAAGTTACCGACCCCAGCCAAGCCATTATTTCAGGCGGAGAAGCGGATAACGCGAAATTGCTCCTTGAAGCCGAAGGAGTCGCGGCGGCATTTGCGAGAACCTTGAGAAAGAATTCGGACGCTCCGTCTACGGAACGAAAAACCAATCGCTACACCATTGATGACCAAAATGCCAAAGTCACTTTGACTTGGTCCGCAGCGCTGGCAGCCGGTCGTGAATATAAGAAGAGCAAAATCCAGGAAAAAGGCATTACTTTCGACCACTGGAAAGCCATGGTTGAGTCTGAGCTGACAGCGCATGAATGCTTTATTCAAAAAGGTCAGGTGATGGGTTCCGAGTATCAAGGAAAGAGAGTTTTCCGAGAATTCATAGTGGTGAACGGGGAGGTCGTTCCATTTTCAAGCGACGAACGGGCGATGTATGGAATGCATTTGCAGGAGCTTCAAAACCCACTGCGTGAAAAAGCGGGCCTTGAGCGTCAGGCTAAAACAAAGACGGTAAGCCGGATGAGTTTGGCGCAAATGAGCAAATTGCCCGCTATAGCAGGAAGTGTTTTGATGACAGCCACGGGAGATCGAGCTTTAGCTATCAAATACGCTGCAACAGGGCAAGGGCTTGAAGTCGAACATGTTGACGGGCTTTTTAAATACACGAAAGAAATTTATAAGCCCAATCTTTTTGTTGGCAATATCAAAAAGATGAATGAGGTGGTTGCTGATGTTGTGGAAAATCCCGACCGTCCCCATCTTATTGATATCGATTCTCAAGATGCAGCGTCTTTAAAAGCCGAGATCGAAGCAGTTGTTAAAGCTCGAGGCATGGAAGGAAAAATAACAGTTGAGATTTATAGCGATACGCTTTCGGCAGATGAGCGGAGCGCAGTCCTTGCCAGGGCCGGAAAACCTGGGCACGTGCTTCTGATCGACGCGACGCTAACGCGCGGTATTAACGTAAGAATTCTGGAGCAAATCGTTAGCCCCGAAACAGGGCTCGTGACCGGCTTAACATTGTATCTCACCCGTATTCATACCCTGAAAATTATTATGGATCAATTAATCGGTCGCGTTGGCCGTGAAGGGACCTATGGTCACGTAAAGCAGTATTATTCCATCGCCGACCTTGAAAAATTATCGCAGGTCGTCAGCGATTCGAACCGCAAGCCCCTTCTTGCCTTGATCGCGAAATTAAGGAAGAACGCTCAAAAGGACGGCACGGTTCAAGATTGGATGCCCAGCAAAAGTTATCAAGCCGAAGAGGCCGGACGCATTGCTGCCATGAAAGGAGAAGGTTGGCGGGAAAAATGGTGGGAGGCCGGTTCCGAACAGCATCCGCGCAATTTCGAGCGCGGGATTGGTTTAAGCGGATTTGAATCTGAAATCGTAGCCATTTTGGATACGATCCTTGCCGAGAAAATGCAAGCCGATGCCCAAAGAGAAGAAATGGATGATGCCGCCTATGCAGATATCAATCGGTTTGATGAATTTGTTTGGGATAATGCGAAACGAAACGAGCTGATTGAAGCCGCAATTTCTGAGGCGAATGCCGCACTGAGTTCGCCTGAATTTCAGCGTGTGATTTATGGCGCACGGACTGAAATAATCTCCGGGCTAAAAGGGAAAACCCCTCAAGAAGCCCTCGAGTTTTTAAAAAGTAGAGGCATAAAAATCTCACCCGAAAAAGAAACCGCACTGCTTGCCAGTCTCAAGGCCGCAAAAGATGACACTGCCCGTGCGCGCATTGTTGTGGAGCTTGTGTTTGCAGATGCTTTTATTCAAGGGATGAATCCTGAAATGCTGAATCGTCTCATTGCGCTTTTTGCAAATACCCCCGCAGATCTTTCCGTCGATGCCGCAATTCAGGCTTTGATTTTAGAACGGGTTCGTGAAGTGGCAGCAATGTCGATTCAAGATACAGTAAATGTGTTACGGTCTTCTTATATTACGCGTGCGGAAGATATTAAAGCCGAAATGTTCCGCGGGTCCGGAATAGAAATGGCGGTCGATCAGGTTCGTGTCGGGGATTACAAAGGGAAGATGCGTACAGAACTCGATCTCCATTTGGGAATGGTCGAGGCTTCTATTAGAAGCATCGCGAGGAAAAACATCATCCGTCTTGAGATGCCGAAATTGGAAATGCCAAAACCTGCGGCTCCCATTGGGAAAGCAAAAGCCGCACGTATTTTAGTTATGGCAGGGGTCAATGTTGCCATTTGGAGTGGAGTGATTTTTGGCATTGTTATGAAGTGGGTTTCCGTGGGCAGCCTTAGCGCCGGCATTCTTAAATTTGTCCCAGCCTTTTTAGCTAACTCCTCTTTGGTGGCAGGCGCTACAACGCTTTCATTGCTGACTATTTCGGGGATACTTGTGGGTGCAGTTGCTATTTTCCTGGGAATCCTTCTTTTTAAGAATCTTATCATGAAGAAAATTTCTGCCGAAAATATCGCCCAGACAAAATTAAAAGAAAGCATCGAGGGTCTTTGGGCTCCCTCCGGCGAAAAACCGTTTGTCCAAATGACAGTCGACCTCGGGGCTTACATTATTTATTCTACATTAAACCTGCTTTTTAATGTAACCACAGTGGCGTTAGGTATTGCCCTGTTTGCAATTGCGATCCCGGGCGCGCTCGGCATTCTCGGTGTAAGTCTTGGTTTGACCGCTTCTTTCGCGCTTATTATGGGTGGAATTGCCGTTATTCTTGCAGCGGCTATTTTGGGTTTCAATAAAGCTCTCAAATCGCATTATGCGGTGATGGGTCGTCCCGTCAAGGAAAAGCCCATTTTAATCCAACCGGATTATTTTTCCTTCCCCGTCTTTACTAAGTATATCAATATCGATAAGGCAGCGATCATCAAAACCTTAATCACAGCCGGGACTGTCTATGCTGTTTTTTCAATTTTTACAGCTTCGGGAGCTCTTCTCGCGCTTTTGCCGGTTGCGCTTATTCTCGTGGTTTGGTACGGAAGTAATGTCATTCAGCAGCGTTTTTTTAAAGCACAGGAAGGAAGCTTTCAAGCCGCAAAAGATATTTATGGAGATGCTCCGGTTCGCGCAGGTTCCTATGTCGGCATTGGGGTCGGCGTTGCCGCATGGCTAGCCATTGCGTTAGGCGCGTCTGCTTCGATGGTGCTCGGGACGCTTGCAGCTGTATTTGGCATATTTTATTTTGGTTCTACTTTACTGCAACTTTTCGCCCAATCTAAAGGAGCAACTTCGTTAGCCAAAAAAGAGCAAACTTTTTATCGCGATACTAACAAATGGCGATTGTTGGCGCGGATTTTAGTTAAAGGCGTCGAACGGATTGGTATTTATAATGCCGCCGCGATTGCTATTTTTGTCGCTCCTGTGGTTGGCTTAGTTTTTAAGGTAGGAATTTCCGGGGCATGGGTTACGACTTCTCTTCAAGTCATGATGACCCTCGCACCCGCCTTGCCGATTTTAGGAATGGCAGGGGGAGTTCTTATTGCTTTTCTAGCTGTAAATGCTTTTTATGCTGCCCGCAAAAACAAAGCGGCTGCAATCCATACCTTTGGCGGAAAAGATTTACTGAAATGGGTTGGAGCCCTGGGTGGGGTTAGTATGTTCATGTCGCTTGGCGCCCAAAGCGCTCAAGCCGCACCTGAAGTTATGCGCTCTGTTGATGCGGAGACTTTGGTGAGGCAGCGCGAGTTGGGTGAAGATTTGGCCGCGCTCCTCGGCACGACAACGCCTGAACAAATCGAACAAATGGATGAGGCTGAAAGGGAAGCTTTCATCGCTGCCCTAACCGCCAAGGCCGGTGCTTTTTATCAGGCGACTGGAGCTACGCCGTCTATTTCCAAAGAAGTAGAAGCAAAACGTATCGAACTATTAGAAGAAATACAAGGGAATTTGCCGCAAGTATCTACGAATCGGATCGAACTTGAGAGCGCGGTCCGTCAGGCGACAACGCTCCCTATGTTGCAAATTCTTGCGCAAAGAGTCGCATCTGCCGTAGCAGCTCTCCCCATAGCGACGACAACAGTCACGCCGGCAGCTGTAAACGCGTCGTCTCAAGCAAGTCAAGCAGTTACTCAAGCTCAAGTCGCCGAAGCAACGCCGACCCAAATTCCTGAGAAAACACCGATAAAGCCCGAAATTCCTGGTGAGCCTACATTGCCACCGACGGGTCCGGGTGGAGGCGGAGGTGGTCCCGGCCCTACTGGTCCTGGTGGCGGTCCTGGAGGTTCAGATATATTGCCGCCTACGGTTCCTCCTCCAAGTGGGACTCCGGGCATTTTCCTTGAGAAGAGAAAAGAAGAAACTACCGCTAAGAAAGAAGTAGCCGGAGCAACGGCGACGTCAGGTTTGATGGGTGGTGCCGCGGAAATGACAAGTAAAAGTCCTTTTGCGGTTGAGTTTTTGCCGGTTCCGGAAGATATCGGCGATGCTTTAGAAGAAGCAAAAAATCAGAATCTGGATGTTCTGATCGCTTTAAAAACTTACGAAATGGCGATGGCGCATATGCGGGCTTTTCAGCTCTATCGCCGATGGTTCCAGGCGGATCTTAAGGGTTCCTGGAGCATTTTCACACGCGAGAAAATCATTACGCAGGATAAAACCACGACGACAACATCACAATCGATCAATTTTCCGTATGCATGGTATGCAGGACCAGATGGCAGTATTCAGCTGGGCTCTCCTACTTACGCTCAAGCCGGAGCTCCTTCTACAGCTGCGCTCGAGGGAACGGACACCACGGGCGAACCGGTTCCCGGGGATGCTGAAGCGATCAGTCTTGTTAATACAGAGACAGGCCAGGATGAGGGAGTTGATCTTGTGGCCACAACTACTCACCCTGAAGAGGGGACCCCCGCCTATGAAGAGCACGGCCCAGACATTGTGCCCACCGGCGCGAAAGATCCCTCCTCTACAGGGAGATGGATCCTGAGCGGTGTGAATTCTATCAGTGATGATACCGTGATTAATTTACCGGACACTCCTCCAATAACGGCCGGGGTTTTAGAACAACGCTTGCAGGAAATTCTCACTAGTCCTGGTTTTTGGAAGGCAGTTGAGATGTCTCCTGTTAGTCCCGCTGAGGTTGCAACCAATCCAGCGTATCAACAGGCTTTTTATTGGGCGTCTTATTACGCGGCGCAATACGACAAAATCAAAAATGATTTTAGCGGCGCTTCACTTTCAGAGATTATGGAAGCTCTGGGGAAACACCGTGAACTGATCGATAAAAAACTGCAACGAGACCATCCTCTCGATCCCGTCAATAATCCCAGCGATAACTGGCTTGTGGAATATTACGCCAAGGTGGATTTGGATCCGGATTTGAATGTGGAAGAGCTTTATGAAGAGCGCGATAAGAGCCTCGAGCTTTCTTTGCGGTTTGAAGTTTACAATTCAATCCGCTCGTGGCTTGAAGGTCAGTTCGGCGCTGAGGAAAAGTTAGCCAAATTAGCTTTTAAGGCGTTTCAAAATTCCGCTATGGGCGAAGTTCTCGGTTATTACGGGCAATTAGGGCGTCTCAATGCCGAAATAAAGATTATAAACGCTCGGATTGCGGATCTTCAAAACGCCGTCAAGTTTTGGACGAACCTCGAAGGCGTTGAAGATGACCTTGGAATCATTCGGATTTTTGAAGCTAAAATCGCTTCCGCGGTAGCGGATCGCGGCAATTTGGAGAAAGAACAACGGGATTATATTAGAAGGATTAAAGAAAGCTTGGGCCGGTCTCAAATCGCTGCTTTTACGACGCCGCTTGAAGTCATTACGCTGGATTCACTTCGTGGTCATGCGGAAAGATTGGGCATTAATGACGAATTTATTGACATCGCCTTAAGCGAAATTTTAACCCAGTTGGAAAAAGGAGCCGCGCAGAAGCGACCCGCAGCCGACGTAAGTGTGGCCACCCCCGCCATGAGCGCCGACGTTTTGATGATCGCTGAATACTATACCATCGGGTCTCCTTTTACCGTCCATGTCCTTCAGGCGGATGCCGGTTGGAAATCAACCAACCTCTTTGACGCACAGGTCGATGACGCAAAATTCGAGTTTTTAGCTCAACAGGTTGCGCAGCGGATCCGTGAATTTTGGGACTTGCAACAACTCATGACTCTAGACTATGCAAATAAGAAAGAAAGCTTGACAGATTTTCGCGATCAGCTGGCGCTAGTCAATAGCACGATTACAAAACTTGAAAAAAATCCCGAGGTTGTGGCCCTGCTTCGCTATCGTAAGACTCCGGACGAAAAAGGCATCATGCCAAAAGAAGCCATGGAATATCTTGCGGCCCTTGAAAAAAGAGGGCGCCTGGAGCAAAACATCGAAAGAACGGAGCTCGCTATTTTACGCATGGAACTTCAGTTAAAGACGCTCGATGAAGTGAAATCCAAAATTCTTAAGGAGCTTGAAGACCGGAAAGATAAAAATAAGGAGCGCTTTGAAATTTTTAAACAAGCTCTGGAAAAAGCTTACGTTTCTGAAGACGCTTTTCTTAAAACTGACGTTTTGGCTCAAGTTGAAGAAGCAAAAGCGATCGCTCCGATTCTCGCGGAACGTAAGACCTTTGAAAATTTAGCCTCAATTGTAGCGGAAGGTAGCACCTCACAACTTACTTTGGGCCAGCAAGAGGCTGGCGTTACAGATGTGCGTTATCACGTTCCCGAAGTATTGCGCGTTGGCTTGCGCGCGGGTTACGGTATCAGCTACGGCAATGTCTCATCCGATAACTTGAATTCAATTTTTGAAGACTACGATTGGCAGGATTGGGAATGGAATCTGTCAATCTATCTGCGCGCAACGCTTTTTAATCCCGCCTATTTTTCGGGAGCTTATGGTGCTGAACAAGCCTTCAGCCGCGAAGAAGCGGAACGCCAGTACGAATACAGAAAACTCGCTCTCATTCATAACATCGAAACCTATCAAAATGTTATTCAGATGTTGGTGGGACAACTGAAAAACGCTCAGGACAATCGGGATACCAAAAAAGTAATACGAGAGGGAATTCTTGCCAAACTCGAGGAAGAGAAAGCAGACACTAAAGGAAATGCTCCTTACTACCATTACGAAATCGAACTTGCTTCAGCGGATGAATCGATTAAGGAAATGGATATTAAAATTAAGGGACTCGAGTATTTAATTGCCAAAACAATGCTGGAGTGGAAGTCTCTCACGCTCGGGACTCACCGGTCGATTAAAGAAGCTTATGATGACGCTAAAGGCATGCCCCTGCCCCCGAAAAAAGTGCTCACGCCTGAAGAAGAAGCGCAGCAGCCGGTTCCGCTTTACCGTGTGCCTCTGTGGGAATCCGACGAAGCGCTCAGAGCGGCGCCCCTGGACCCTTTTGCGCGCTTGCTGGATGCAGAAGGGAATATCGATCTTCAAAAGCTCCAAGCATTTCAAAGATCCCTCGATAATCTTATCGATAAATTTGATAAAGCCGAAAAGGGTCTTGATAGTTGGTGGAGCCGGCATTTTGTAAGCCGAGATATTCGTGAGCTCGAGAAAAAGGAACTTAAAAGTGTAAAAGCGCAACTTGTCGAGGCCCGCGACTGGTTAAAACAGGCTCAAAATGAGAACCTTTCAAAAGGTGCCCGCCTTACTCGTTTGGGTCAGTCGTTCTTTACGGCGCTTCGTGCGCAAAATGATTACTTGAGAAGCAAATTTCTTGAATATCATGGAGAGCTATTTCTGCACGAAGAATTTGAAAATTCTCGAAATGCTATTGCGGCCGCGTCAGATGCGCCCGAATTGAAGGCGATATTAAGCCGGTTTGCCGCTCAGTGGAGGCAGCAATCTTATATTAAAATTTTAAAATTGTGGAAATGGGAAGGCGGTCTTCAAGTCGGCTATGGCCTTAAGAATAAATTGTCCCCGGTAATCCCTTTCTTTAATGGTATTGCCTACGGCGCCAATCGATTCCTGAATTGGTCAAAAATCGGGAAACCCGCAGCGCAGGTTTTGACAAGACGCGTCTATAATATTTTAGATGAAATTGAACGACTCTCGACGGATTCTCAAAATCTTGCCATATGGCAGGACTCGGATTTGAATCGTTTGGAGCGTGAAGCGTCCCCGTTGGTCGATCATTTCTCTTTCTTGGTAGAAGAGGAAAAGCACATCAGAAATCTTTGCGATGCCGTTGAGCAATGGGGTGTCAATATTGAAGGACGCATTCAAGTTGGAGAATTGGAGCAGGATGCCAACCGGATTTTTGATCGGGATGAAACCACGATCGATCGCTACAAAGTGATTCGATTTGAATTAAACGAAAAATTGAAAAAATTAGAGACCGATCGCACGATGACCGAAGCTCAGCTGCGCGCCCATATGGTTTTTGATTATGAATTAATTCGTCAGGAGGCCGCTAAGAAGGTAGATGACAGAAAAACGCTCGATCAAATGGCTCGTGAACATCCGGCCGTGCAAGTTGCCTTTTTGGAAAAAGAATTAAAAGCGTTCGAAGCCCGAGAAAAAACTCATCGGTGGTCCGGCATTGAAATACGGGGTTTTTTAGACAACCCCGTCAACCCCCTTTCTTCCTTAGAGGCTTTTGAAGAAGAACGCGCCCCCTATGACAACGCTATTGTTGCAGATGTTAATCCCGTAGAAACTCTCCTAAACTTGCAAGGAAGAAAATACCGTATCGTTCTCAAAAATGCCGGTGAAAAGGCTCAAATTGCTTTAGAGAGTCAACTCGGAAATTTGAATCAGGCTCTTTTTGATTATGAAACTGAAAGAATCGTGACGGAAGCTCTGACGCCGATGGAGCAAGCGCAAGTGGCAAATCTCAAACAATTGATGAAAAGCGCCCAGAGGTTAAATACTCTTACGAATCTGGAAGATTTTGAAGTCAGTCAAATTGTTCGTAACCGCGCCCTTGCCGAACTCGAAGCCGAAGAAGCTCTTAATCGCGCCAAAATGCAGCTCCTTACTGTTATGGGGATTCGTGACGCTTCGGTCTACATTTTTGAACTTTCAAAAGGCGTAGAAAGCGACACCCTTTCTAAGGAGACTCTGTCCTTTACGGACGAACTCTTGCCGGGGATGGATTGGGAAGAGTTTTTCAAGAATAGTCCCGTCATGAAACAATATCAATCCGCCCTGGAGATAGCGGGCGTTGAGCGTTTAGAAATATTATCGCAGCTTTCAACTTTCTGGGTTCGCGCAGGTGTTATCGATGATCAGGATGACTTGACAATCGGGAAAGACTTACGGGTTTGGGGCGGCAATTTTCGCGAAGACTGGGAAACTAAAAAACTCGAACAAGCAAGAATTCAATTCCAAGGACTCAAACAAAGGCATTCGCTCGAGCGGCAATATTTGGAGCTTTTGGATAGTTTTGGGACTACGGCCCAAGAAGCTCTTAACCGACAGGAATCGGTTACAATGCTTACTCAGGCATGGCAAAAAGCCGTCAAAGAAAATCAAGCCACAGATAACGAAGGTCTTGATTCCATTGCGTCATTGACCTATCAAGTGCAGAGCGCGAATTTGGCGTTTCACTTTGCCTACCGAACGCATCTTTCGGTCGTAATGCAGTTAGCGCGGTTTGAACAGCAACACAAACTCAGCAGAGAAGCTGTGTCGGCCACTCAAAAAGCGGTAACTCCACTGGAAGAAGAATTTGCAGGTTCTTTGCCGGCAGAACCCGCTAAGCCGGCTGTCAGTGCCCCCGAACAAGTCTCGCTTTCGGAATTTAGTCGTATGAAGTTTACCCATACGGTGGAACAAATTGACGGAAGCCGCTTGCTTTATCCAGATTTGGCGGATGATGCGGTGCTTTTAATGAACGCTTTGAATATGCCATCGGATCCTTATCTGCAAAACGTGGTAGGCAATGTGATAGGTCGCGTGGGGGATCGTTTTAAGCGCTTTACAACCGCAAACGGACAATTTTCAGAAACGAATACCCAGCCCTTAGTTGCGGGTTTGAAGTTTGATGATGAAAAAAATATTACCGCTGGATTGCTGAATCCAGGCGAAACGCTCGACCGCTCTTGGGGAATACCGTGGAGGACTTCGTATGCGGCTCCGGCTGACGTTCAGGATGCTTTGGTATCGGGAGATCCGGCAAAAGGGAAAAAGGGATTTGATTTTGAAAGGGTAGGTTTTTGGGATTATCAAACGCAATTTGCAAATCGTATTTATAACCAAACAAGCATGAGAACAACTTTAAATCTTTTGACCCGCGAAGATGCCCAGCAATGGGTCAGGGAACTCGCGGCGTCCTTAAAAGATGCGAAAGAAAGTTTAGATCAATTTTATCGGAAAGATTTCCTGCCGTATAGCATCAACAGCCCCAATGAATTTGGAACTATTTTTGCTTGGGCTTTTTATGCGAAGCGGTATGGGAAAACGGTAGAAGAAGCCCTCAAAGATGACTCTTTCCGTGGAAAAGTGGAGCTTATGCTTCCTACGTTTAATTTAAATAAAACATGGGGCTCGATTTTTGATGCCAATATCAGCAAGGGCGATCGCGACCCTGATTATTTTATGGGCCAACTCGCTTACTCCTATTTTCGCGGGACGGTTGATAAGAATGGAACTCTTACTCCTTATCAATCCAATGCCACTCAGCGCAAAGAAGAAGCTAATATTCAGGCGACCATCGCCGCCTTGCGCGGCGTCGGAGCCCCGGCCGAACAGTGGCCTTTGATCGGTTACATCATCGCTCGTCTTCGGAATGCCATGAAGGACTACACGCCTTTAACAGACGACGAAATTCTTAAATATCCCGGCGCTTACATTGCGCGTCAAGCAAAACTCCTCCTGAAGCGTTTTGATAGCGGCGAACTGAACGGTTCCTTTGATACGATGTCTGCGGAAGACCTTCTCAAACACTATCCGCTATTCTTTCAATCCGGCGAGGGAAAAAGTCTTCGCGAGAATTATCAAAAAGCCTCGCCGGAGGAACGCCTTGCTCTAGACAAAACGGTACACGATTACTTTAAGAAAAGTTATCGAGCGGAGCTCGAAACCCGTTACGCGGAAAATATCGAAGAAGTCCGCATCGGTGTCGAAATCGGCCGCGCCATGGGTATTTTGCCGACCATTCTTTATGGTTCCGGGTATGCTTCCTATGAAGTAGAGGAACGTGAAGAATGGATGAGAGTTGATGTTTTAGAACGACTGGTAAAAACCGAGCAGCTTCTAAAAATAGCTTTTAAAATTAATGAATCTATTAAGTGGAATTTAAATGAAGACCCCGAAAATAGAATTGGGAGGTTAATTGCCATTGCCCGTGAAGTGGGTTTAGAGGACAACACATGGGCTGAATTTTTTGATAAAGAAGGAAATGCTGTTGATTTACCTCTCATCCACATGCTCTTTCACAATATTCTTTCTAATGAAGGTGTAAAGCGGATTAATGAATATTTAATTAACACTGACCGAAGCCGTCTTTATACCTCAAAAGATTTGCGAACACGGCAAGGCGATGTTATTGCATTAGCTCGTGAATTGGCGTTGAGTATGAAAAAAGGAGAGCTTGGGAAAGAGGTGCCTAAGACCGAAGCTAAGGCTCAGCAACAAGTTCTTGATGAAATAAAACAAATTTTGACACGACGGGAAACAATCTATCAAGCAGCTAAAAACAATAACATTTTGGTTAAGCGCGAAGACCTTAAATATGAAGATGAGGTTTTACAAGAACTTAAAACAAAGTTACCTGGGCTTACCGCAGAACAATATTATCGTTGGGTTCGTTTTGTTTTAGATTCCCGCAACACGGCAGGAGAGAACCTTATCAGAGAATTGGACGGCTATCTTTCTAATCCCAGCGAAAAACCATTTTGGATGAGTCTTGGTGAGGCGAAACGAATTCGCAATTTTATAGAAGGAACCGATGGAATACCGGGCCTAAAAGCCGACATGTACAGTGAGGATCAGGCCAAAGCATGGCTTGCCGAGCTTATTCGTAATCGTGAGATTTCTGCAACGAATGCCGAAGTAACCCTTAACGATATTTTGCAGCGTACACAAATCGAAATGTATTTACAAGCGGCACATATGTTGTACCACGTTGGTGATGATGGGATGCCTAAACGCTTACAAACAGGTGATTTGGCAGCTTATTCAAGAATCGTTATGATCCGTGAGGGTTTTTCAAAAGAACAAAAAGACGGAAAAACTGCCCGCGAATTTTACGCACAACTTCTAAAACTCGATGGATTATTTTCCGCTGCTCTCGAAGGAAAAAAGCTCAAAAATAATCCCTATCAGGAAATTGCCGTGGATTATCCTCAGCTGTTGTCGAATGAATTGACTCGACTCGGAATTCCTCGGGATAAAGATTGGGCAACACAAAATAGCTTTCAGATGCCTCGCGACAAAATTATTGGCATGTTATCTCGTTTACTCGAAATGCAACAGTGGGATTACCAATATGCGCCGAAGACTCCAGAAGGCGTTCTTCAGATGGTTTATTATTGGGTTCAAGACGCCGCGTTAATTGAAGCATTGATTTATAAAAATCACGACTATTTTGTTCCTTACGAAACGCTCGATGGTTTTATAAAATATGCACGGAAGGGTGAACCCGTCATTCATCCTACCCTTGGCAAAATTCTAGAGCGGGAATTTAGAACAAGTCTTTTCTTTGATGCGGATCTCCGCGGTCTCGGCGAAGGTGTTTTTCCTAAAAGTGGCGAAACCGTCAATCTCGATGATTTGCGAGCTATTCGTAAAATGTATAAACTAATCTTTCAACAAGACCTTCCCGTTGACGAACTGCCTGCGAGTGATCACCGCAAACCTTTACAGTCACTTTGGTGGGCAGAAAAATTTAGTCAAATCGATGTCATGATGAAAGGAGCCGGGCTCAGCTTTGCTGAGACTTCAGCGGCGCGTTATGAATTCATGATCGAAATGCGACGAGCCTATGAGATTTTTCTGCAAACGACTTTTTATAATATCAGCACCCCCGAAAAGCTAAGTGCCCGGCATAAAGATGTCGATGCTGACATGTCTCATTTCATTGAGCAATGGGCCAATAACTATATAAAAACATATTTAGCAGAAAAAGCACGCAAAGAAAAGTTTGAATCTGGGCAATTGGCAGCTCGTGATGTTGAAATTGCAAAAAACCGAAAAGCTCTTCGCGGCGCAAGAGAACAGCGCTTAGACGAGATTAGTAAACGTCTTACTCAAGGCGAAGTTGACTATGCCGCGATTCACAAGGAGAAAATTGCTGAAATTAAAGCTGCCATCGAAGCATTAAATCAGATGACATTGTTTAAAGGGAATCCGATTAAACTAGATTTGCGTCAAATCAAGATGTTTGCCGATCAAATGCTAAGCCAGGGTTATTCTGCTGGCGAAGTTGTTTTGTTGCGAGGTTATATTCGTCCCCATATTGTGGCGGCTATAGAAAAGATCCAAAACGTTAAATTAGATTTAAGCGACGTTAGCACAATCGCTAAGGTTGATAATTGGGCGCTTCAGGTTCTTGATAGAGCGGGGGGCGCTGACAAGCTCGATGCTATTTACCGTGAAATAGAAGCTTTTGAAAAACTTCAAGTTTTGGAAAAAAGCGTTTCCGATCATTTCAATAATATTGAAAAACAGATTCGCGAACAAGCCGGTGAGAGTTTTACGCTTTTTGATACCGCGAAGACTCGGGAAAGTGAAATTACCAGGATTTCAAGCGATGCCTTTAATAAAGACATTGATCAGGCAAAAGTCGATAGTTGGTTTGATTTAGCTTGGGAGCTTTATCAGGCTCACCACAAAGTAAATTCGGGCAGTCGACCTGATTTCTTTAGGATGTTGTATACCGCAGATGGTCTTCTGGATTTAGGTATTGCGGCCAGTGTGCCGGCATCCGAATGGCAAAATCCCGAAATTCAAACCGTTATGCAGAATACGCTGGGATGGATTTTTGGTGAAAAATCCACCGTTAACCCTTATAGCTTCTTGCCCGAAGGCGTTACTCCACAAAGTAAAGATGCGCGTCAATATGCTCGCAATGCTTTCGAAGGTAAAGACACGCTAGAAGGCATTTTATATAAAAAATGGAAAGCCGATCCGACCTTAAAAGAAAAGATGCTTCGAGAACTGTTAGAACGTATTCAATTTCTTATGAAGCGTAAGGGCGGCCTGGAACCCGTGGATCTTTACGAGTTTAATGACCGATTGATGCAAAACTATCAACGACTCATTAACCACTATTATCAAGGACAGCATGAAGGTTTTCAGCAGCAGGATCTTCCCAAGCCGTCTCTCATTTCTCCTTTAACACTTCTTGTTTTGGCAGATTTACAGAATCCAGATCCTGCAAAACGTATCGGAGTTCTTGATATTTTGTTCCCCAACTATGACGAGCAGGGTATTTTACTGCTCGATGATTATGGCAATTCGAGTTTAGCCGCTGCTTCTCGCCGACTTGACACTCAGTTTGCCGATCATTATTCTCCTGTCAGCGAAAGTGAAAAGACGTGGCTTTCCAAAATACTCCGGTTTGACAATAAAACGCGTCCATTTCAGCGCGTCTTTCTTCTTGGAATTATACTGGCGGCCATTGCCTTTTTAATTCGGGCTATCCGCTACTTGTTTATTGATCCCTATCCGCTGTTCAATAAAAGAGATGCTGCAGAAAGGCAATCGGCCTACGCACGACGCTTGGGTGATTTTCGTATTGCTTTGGCAAAATTTGTAATGAGTAGCTTGTCATGGACCAACGTACTTTTATTTTTGGCAACCATTCAACCCTATAGTGTTGCTTTTAACCCTTTGGTGGTTTTTAGCGTGGCTCTTCTTTATAAAATTTTGTATGACAATTTGAGTTATTTGCCTACGTTTATCGCACCAGCGCGTTGGAAAGGCGTAGTCCAGGCATTTGCAATGGGCGCGCTTACCATCGTTGGATTTAAATTATTTGCGCATGTAAGTCTTAGCGCTGGTTTTGGAACGTTTTTCTTGGCATATCCCATCGCATTGGTTCCTATTGCAGCAATGGTTCTCCTAGTTATTCTTACCTTGCCCTCCGTCGATAGACAGGGCGGTCTTGTGGAGGTAAGTCAGGTGCAAGGCGGCCATCCTGAACTTGAGGAAAGTGAGCTCGACAAAATTGATAACGAAATACATCGCATCTACGAAAGAGAACAAGGTGGAGTGGATGTTACCGAAGAAAAGGCGAGCTTGCGGCGTCAATTGAATATTTTTGATATCAATGACCATGTTTATCAAACAGGGCTGAACGGCGAAAGGGTGCCATTTGCCGAAGAAGGCCAATTGGTAGCCGATGTGTGTCCGGTTAAAATAAGCAGCGTAGAAGATGATATGATTGATGCGGTGAAAGCAGCCGCGCGCAACGTTCTTGGCAATCTTTTGAAGCAAAAACGGAGCGTTCTTTTAGTGAACGGTCCTGAAATTACCAAATATCAGAAAGCGAGGACGCAACAAGAGCGTCGCGAAATGTCAATGGACGATAATAGCAACGTTTTGTTAGAGAGTGTTTTTGCCGAATTACAAAGAGCCATGAAGCCATATTGGAGTGTTTTATCCTATACCGATGAAAAAGGAGTTTATCATCCAGGCAGCGAAATTGTTGTCCTGGCTTATCTGCCGGGTGGTCGAAAACCGGAACATAACGTAATCAAATGGGGGGCGTTCACTGGTTATGGCGAAGATGGTACTCCTGGCAAACGCGTAGGAGAGCTTTCCAATCCTGACGAAGGCATTGTCTACCCTGTGGAGCTTGGCGGGAAAATTTTCTTAGTTGGGCCTAAATATGCCACTGAAAAGGCAAAAGCTGAAATGATAGCGTCCGGAGAAACGAAAGATATTCTTGAGCTTTACCTGCCGTTTTCAAGCGAACCTTTCTTTGCCGGCATTGCCACAGAAGATGAACCTTTTGTTTCGTATGGGGAAGCCGTGAGACGAAATCTGCCACAATTAGGTCAATTTTTACCGACAAGAAGCGAAACACGATCGGCCGAAGAAAGGAAATTTAAAGCAAAAGTCATTATTTCAACAACCGCCGATGGCGGCAATTACGTTACTTCAGGAACAACCCGATATCAGGCGAAAGCCTTTATGTTGCGTCCAGACATCGGCTTAGCACAAGGCGTACAAGACTATCGTGAATCAAAAACGACGGTTCACTATGAGTCCGGAGTTTTTGCTCATCGATCCTATGCTTCGCTTCAGGAAGCAAATGCGCTAGTTGCCGGCGTCGATCGCGCCGGTGGGAAATATACTGCGAGAACCGAATCGTCAGCCGAAATGTCCAAGCCGCAAAAAGGATTACCTTACGGAGCTTACTATACCCGAACCATTCTTCTTTCGGGGATTCTTTTCAGGATTTTGGGGCAAGAGCTAAAAGAGCGTGGGGGTAACTTGACGCAACAGCAGCTTGATCAGTTGATGAATTCCGGAAACGGTATTCCAACAAAAGTTAACGGTGAAGATGAAATTGTTAGCGCTACGTGGGATGATGTTAAAAAATTAAAACAGTATATGCCGACGCTTCTCACACGAATTGAGAGTTATAAAGGCATTCAAGAGAGAGCGACGACAAGTACTGGTCTCAAAAAAATTCTGCTTCAATTGCAACTTGGTATTTATTTCTATTTTGTTCTCGATCTAACGTTTCTCGGACGCCCGTTCCCAGCTAGTCGTAAGGCCTTGGATGTTATGCCGGTTCAATATTGGCAAGATCTTGCCAATATTCAGATTTCAAATTATGCGGGCAAGACGGTACGGATGAAGCGAGCCGATGAAAAAGCGATGGGAATCGATGATAGAACAAAGAATTTAGTCAAGCAAGATGAGCAAGAGAGTAAGTGGAAATTTATTAACGATATCATCGCGTTATATGAGAGATTTATCGGCAAATCTTTTCCTCTGACGCATGGCGGAAGATTCCTGAATGATTTTGAAATCCATGGTCTTTTCAATAAAGATTTTTGGGCTGTTACGCTTATTATCGCATTAGCTCAAGCCACTATCGCTGGTTTATTTGCGCTTGGGGGTGTTCATGCTGCTATGTTCCAAACTGCGATTACGCTTTTTGTTGTTTGCGGTATGACTTTTGTCGGAGCACTTTTAAATCGTTTGAATAGGCCAGTACAACCGGTCTTGTCAAGCTCTGTTGAACGAAAGTTGCCAAAGTTTATTCTGAAAATTGGAGACTGGTTTATCACGCGAGGCTTAGACACGGTCAAGTGGGTTGTTAAAGATGTTCCCATTGGCATCGCTGAAAAAGTATATACGGGTTTTAGTTTGGTCTCACGTGTTACGGGAATCTATGAGGTTGTTCAATATCTTATCGTACTAAGACGTTTTCATAAATATGGTACTGTTGCTACTGCGAATCCGGCACTTTCACAAGATGAAATACAAGCTGCCCGTCAGTATGTAAAACTTGAAGATGTGCGTAGAGGTCTTACGGTTTCTTTGGCTTTCCTGCTTATTTTAGGTGCTAAAATCTGTTTTTCGTTTGTTTCTGTACCTGTTATTGCTATGGCGGGTGGCACGATCGGTTTATTGCTAGGCATAGTTATCAGCTCCCTAGGTTTATACTCAGGAATCATAGTGCAAAACATTGGCAAAGCGGCAGAGAAGAATCAATGGATTCAAAAAGATATCTTAGGAGAACAATTTGATGGAACTATAACCTACAAATCTTCGCAGCTAAGCACTGCCTATGATCGCTTAGGCTATGGTAAGCGTTCTTGGGTTGCCATAAAACTTTACATCGCAGCTTTTTTCATGAGTTTTATATATCAACCGATAGCAAATCTTGTTGATTTTGTGAATCGCCTGTTTGGAATTAATAAACATTTAAGTGCTGAGCATGATAAGGCCGAAAAGGGACGTTTTTCTTTATTTGATTACCGTTTGCATGGCAGTCAGTTGGTTTTTTCCCTATTAACGTTAACCGTAATAGGTTTTGCCGCTCCATTTTTAGCATTGTATATTCCAACCGCTTGGTATCTTTTGGCAAGTACTTTGATTCTCGGTTTTGCCTTGGCGCCATTAGGAAATTTCTTAGGCGGCTATCTTTTGCCTCAAAGAGCGGCTCAATGGCTAACTTGGGGTCTTGGCGTAGCAATTATGGGGGCCACAGGGCTTGTTTTTTATCATTGGACCACCCAGCATATCCTTGCCATCATAATGGCCAAAATCATTAAGGGTTCGTTGTTCATTGCAGGTTCTTCACAAATGCTTTCTGATGGTGCTCCGCCGCTATTTTCAGCTGTTTTACAGGGAAATACACCTGCTTTTATGTTACCGCAGACGGTTTTGGTTGTAGGCATGCTCGTTTTCAGTCTTGTGGGATTTGGATTTTGGCTTTTTCATAAACTGTGGGGAGAGCCCATTGCTCTAAAGCGAGATACCGATGAAAATCCTCGAGAAATTGAGCGAGGCCCAGAGCCGCCGCTAGCGCCTGTGGTCGAAACTGTTGTTCAAGAACAGCTAGTTCAAATACCAGAAGTTGAAAAAGAGGCTCAAGCCAAACTTATGCAAGCGGTCGAGCAAGTTGGGAAGAAACTCGACGCTTTAGCCGAGCGCCAAAAGTTGTTAGCTGAAGAAATCGCTAAGAGGATCCGGGAAGGCAGGTCGGAAGTGCGAGGTGCGAAAGATATGGCCGGGATGTCATTGGAAGCCCTGCAGTCTGAATTGGCGAAGGTGAATGCGGAGATGAGTTCGGTTATCCGAAAGCTTAATGAAACTCTCGGGAATATCCCGAAGAATGAACAACTTGACGCCAAAATCGCCGCTTTAAACGAACAAAACAAAACATCTCAAAAAGCTGCTGAGGACATAATCGCGGAAGCTAGAATTGCCGCTGAAAAAGAAAAAATCCGCAAAGCCGCTGAAGCTACGCAAAAGGCGAGAGAAGAGGCTACAAGACCGGCGCCTCTACCAGTCGAAAAAGTCGCCCCTCCCGTCCAGCCGGTCAAGACGCTTGGGGATTGGTTGAATCGGAGTGTCGGCATTTCTAGTTATGCCGTCCTGAGCGCGGAGATCGCGAAGGTGAAACAGGAGCATCCGGAATTGGCTGCACAACTTGAAGAATATCAGGCCATCGAAGCCGCGCTTATGAGTCCAAATCCGCGCGCGTTCTCTTCGGCCTTCGCTGTTTTTATTAGTAATGCATCGACGGATGATGCCCGGTTGCAGTATCTCATGGCGCTTATGACGCATTTCCGTGCGGTTGTGAATCCTGAAAATATTCCGGCTCCTGTTCAAGCACTTGATAAAAAGGGTCATTATGTTTTTCAACCCTCATCGCGTATTAAGAAAAAGATACAGCCAATAGTGTTTTGGCAGAATATCGATGCCGCTGAAGTTATGATCCGCGAAGCCATGAAAAACGCCAAAGTTTCAGAGCCAAAAACCTTGGCGGAAATCAGGAAACAATTTACGGATAAACTCCAGGAATTGGTCGATATGCTTTCGCAAGGCGATGTTTTTGATCAATGGCCGGCCGATGTCTTTGTTTTGCTCGGTGCGCCGGATGTCAGGGCCTACGCGCTTTTTGCTGATTATTGGCTGAAATCTGAGAAGAAGGCCCCGATCATTTTGACGGGTGGCCGCGAAGGGAGAGGGTATCAGCCTCTTAAGGAAGCCGCGTTCGTTTACTACCGGACTAAGGACGCCAAGATTGAGGAAGCGGTCAAATCTTGGAATACCGAGGTGGATATTATGGCTTATATTTTGCAACAAGAAGGCGTTCCGTTATCCGCCATGAGCCGGGAAGCGGTTCCTTCAAAAACCACGCTCGAAAATATGGAGAATACCGAGAAGCTTGTGGTGGATAAAACCAATTTTGCCAAGCCTCCCACGGTCGTTGCGCTTGTAACCGCTCCGTATCTGCTTCTTCGCGCCAAAGCCAACGCTCAGGCGATCTGGAATCAAAAAGGGCGTTTAGGCGTGATGTTGGATGTCACGGCTTTCAAAACTTACGATCTGAAGGTGAGCGATCTTAGCGATCGGGAACTAATCAGCTTAGGAGTTTATATCGCGGGCCTTCCGGAAGAGTTTTCCGGGCAGTTCAAATTGAACGGCGGTAACGAGATCCAGGGGCTAAAGGATGTGATCGCAAAAGGCCAGGGGAGTGTCAAGGTGACCGTGCCGGAAAATGGCGAAGAGATCGTCAACGAAGCGAAAGCCGAATTTGCCAATTATTTGAAAGCGCTTCCTCGAGCCGAAGCGATCTTGAAGAGCATTGCGCGTTCAGAATCGAGGACGGGGGTCGAGCCGGTCACTTCGCTTGAGACGCTTACCTTTGAGGTCAAAGAGTACAAAAATCTTATCGAGGAACTAAGTTCCTTGATCGCAGATATGACGAGTGCCAGAAGCAGGATCTCAAGCCAGACCGCTGAATCCATCCGCTTAAGCAAGGAGATCGCGAAACGCCAGCAGGAATTAGCTCAAGCCCAACGCGATCTGGCGCGGGTGCAATCCGAACTGAACATTACGAAACTCGAGACAGAGATCCAGCGGCTGAATATTGATATGGATAATGCCATGGTTCAAGGTGATGAGGACAAAATCGCTCAACTTGCACCGAACATTGCCCGGTTAAACCAAGAACTTGATGCTATTCGTCTTGCTGCTGAAATTCAACGGTTTGAATCCGTACAGTTTGAATCCGTATCGAGAGCTGAGCTTCGCGAGGTGGAAGAGGTTCCTGAGATCCAGAAAAAAGAAATTCCGGACATGGTAACCGAAGCCTCGAAGGTGCCGGCAGTTGCGGGTGCTCAGCGGGCAGCTATGGAAGCCGCGTTACGGGCAGTCGCTTCGACTCAAGCGATCAGGTTCCAATACGAGACATTGCCCGATCTTCTTGCCAGCGTTAAAGCCGAAGGATTGGAAGCGAAATTTACCATGAGTGTTGTGGATGCTTTGCGCAGTCAAGGTATTATTGTGACGCCGGTCGCCGATATTAGGGATCGCGGCGAGTATTTATTGCGGCAGGAAAAATATGATTCGAGCGAGATTCAAAAGATCTTAGACAAGAAAGCCACAGGCGTTACGGTTGCCGTTGTCGTAGCATCAGAAGCCGATGCCGATCTGGCGAAGCAAGATTTTGGCGCAGCTATTGAAGTGATCGTTGCGTCCGATGATGCCCTTGACGCGGTTGTCGAATCCAAGATGGCCAAAATGGGTATTCGTCGGGATGAAAATGCCAAACTCAGTGTTATCCAGCTGGATGCTGACGCTTCCTCCATGGAGAACGAAGCCGCGGCATTACTGGAAGGATTTGTAGTGATCGCTAAAGTTCGGCGCGCACTTAAGTGGTCAACTCGAGTGAGCATTGACAGCATCCTCAAAGCCTCCTTTGAGGCCGCCCAGGCCTTCGCAGTGTCGGCGTAATTCATCGACAGCTATCAGATATCAGCTCACAGCCTCGGTCTTCAGCAAAATCTTTTTGGCTGGTGACTGACGACTGATAACTGAAAGCTGATCGCTGAAGTCTGTAGTCTCCAGTCTGCGTGTGATATAATCCTCGCCTATGAAAACCCCTATAAAATTCGCCATTGCGCAGATGGATCCGACGGTGGGGGACTACGAGTCCAATACGGCAAGGATCCTGCGCTGGATCGATCTGGCGGAACGCCAGGGCGCGGATCTTGTCGTTTTCCCCGAATGCGCTCTTTGCGGCTATCCGGTCTGGGACCTTGCCAATAAAAAGCAATTCCTAAATGAAGGCCTAAAGCGTCTCAAGCGTATTGCTGTTGCTACCAGGGGCAAACGCATCGCCGTGGTCCTTGGTTTTATTGAGCGGATTTCGAGTCCCAAGTCCCAAGTCCCGGGCAATTCATACAACGCCCTTGCCTGGATCGAGAAGGGAAAGATCCGCGAGATCTATCACAAACAGCTTCTTCCGACCTATGACGTTTTCCTTGAGGAGATCTTCTTTCGTCCCGGCTTCGAAACGAAAGTCATTCCGTGGAAAGGCCGCAAGATCGGCCTGACCATTTGCGAGGATATCTGGGACGAGCGTTACAAGGTGAAGCCGCTCGCCGCGCTCGCGCGCAAAAAAGCCGACCTGGTCATCAATATTTCCGCCTCGCCCTATTACCGGGATGTCGCCGCGGCTCGTGAGAAGCTCGTCAAAGGCCACGCCGCGCGCTACGGTTTCCCGGTCCTTTATGTGAATCAGGTCGGAGGCCAGGACGACCTGATCTTTGACGGCCGAAGTTTCTTTGTCGACGGAAAAGGACGGGTTCAGTTCTGCGCGCCTGCCTTTAAGGAGGATCTTTTCTTTTTCGATGCTCCACCCTGTACACACCGGGTGTGTACCGAGGTGCCACACCCGGTGTGTACAGGGTTCGAAGAGGCGAAAGAAATTTATGACGCGCTGGTTCTTGGCGTTCGCGACTACTTCAGGAAGAACGGATTTAAAAAAGCCGTGATCGGCTTAAGCGGCGGGATCGATTCCGCGCTTGTCGCGGCGATCGCGGCGGACGCTTTGGGTAAAGACGCGGTCAAAGGCGTCACGATGCCCGGCCCTTTTTCTTCGGAAGGGAGCTGGAAGGATTCACAGGAATTAGCGCGGCGTCTCGGTATTCAGTTTGAAACCCGTCCGATTAAAAAAATGTATGAAACATTTCTCCAAAACCAAGCCGGGACTCGGGGCTCGGGACTAGGGACTCGCAAAAACGAGGAACCCAATCGAGGAACAAGTCCCGAGGAACAAGTCCCGAGTTTAGCGATGGAAAATCTTCAGGCGCGCCTCCGCGGCATGGAGCTTATGTTCCTTTCCAACCACGAAGGCCGGCTGGTCCTGACGACCGGCAATAAATCGGAGCTGGCAATGGGTTATTGCACGCTTTACGGGGACATGGCGGGGGGTCTTGCGGTGATCGGCGATCTTTATAAGACAGATGTTTACCGCTTAGCTCGCTATCGCAACACCATAAAAAAAGTGATCCCGGAACCTATTTTGACCAAAGCCCCCTCGGCCGAGCTTCGGCCCAATCAGAAAGACCAGGATTCGCTCCCGCCTTACGAGATCCTGGATGAAGTGCTCTCGCTTTATATCGAGAAAAATATGAGCTGTGATGAGATCATTCGCAAGCTTAGGAAAAAAGTTTCTTCCGGGATCGTGGCCGACACCATCCGTAAGGTCGACCATAACGAGTATAAACGCCGCCAGACGCCGCCCATTCTGCGCGTGACCCCGAAGGCGTGGTTTGGCCGCCGCATGCCGATCACGAACCGATTTGCCGGGTAGGCAAATCGGAGACCGCAGACCATAGACCACAGACTATAGCCAGAAACCAATGCAGAGCCTTTACCCAATACCTGTAAAAACAAAGTGGGGGACGTTTAAGCTTGAAATAAGTCCCAAAGGGCTTTATGCCGTAAAGTTCCCAGGATCATTCTTACCCCGCAGAGACCCGGTCTCTACAAAAAGAGACCGGTTCTCTATAAAGGCAACCCAAGCCGTGAATCAATATTTCAATGATCCGGCTAGAAAAATAAATTTTAAATTAGATCTTTCGGGCCGCACAATTTTTGAGAAAAAGATCTATCGCGCACTTCAAAAAGTGCCGGCCGGACAAGTAATCAGCTACGGCGAGCTTGCCAGGCGGACGGGATATCCCGGCGCCGCGCGCGCGGTGGGGAGCGCCATGCGGAAAAACCGGTTACCGATCGTGATCCCGTGTCACCGCGTCATTCCCGCAACCGGCGGGATCGGTAAGTATTCGGCGGGGAAGCAGTGGAAGCGCCGGTTGTTGGAATACGAAAAAAAGGGACTCGTTCTCCGGGACTAGGGACTCGAAAAAACGAGGAACTAAAACGAGTTCGGAGGCGATAGTCTTTGGTCTTCAGTCTTCGGTCTGAGTTGTGTTATAATTCGCAAAATTTCAAAAAGAGGAGTTTGCTTGCAGCCCAAAAAGATCGCTGAATTATTGCGAACGCTTGCGGAAGATAAAAAGGCGGAAGATCCCGTCCTTCTGGACATTTCCAAGATATCAAGCTTAGCCCATTATTTCCTGATCGCCCACGGGAATAGCGACCGCCACGTCAAATCCATCGCGGCGCATCTTGTAGATGAGATGAAAAAGCGCAAGATGCCGGCCTGGCATGTGGAAGGCCTGACCGAAGGCAAGTGGGTGCTTCTTGATTTCGGGCCCGTCATCGTTCATGTCTTTTACCACGAAACCCGAGAATTTTACGGTCTTGAGCGTCTCTGGGGAGAAGCGAAAAAGATCTAAAAAAAGGGGCTTGTCGCTCGGGACTAGGGACTCGTAAAATAAAAGAACGAGTCCCGAGGTGCGAGTCCCGAGTCCCTCGTAAAAATATGAAATCTAAACTCGAAAATCTCATCAATTCCGTTGTCGAAGAATATTGCGGGCAGAAAAAGGCCGTAAGACCCGACAATTTCGCCTACGATCTTCATCCTCCGAAGGATACCCAGCACGGGGATCTGGCGTGCAATGTCGCTTTCAAGCTCGCCAAGGTGACATGCGAGAAACCCGCCGAGATCGCGGCGAAACTGGCCGCTCTTTTCGAAAAAAAATCAGCCAAAGATTCACCGGTCGAGAAGATCGAAATTGCCGGAGGCGGTTTCATCAATCTTTATCTCCGGAAAGAAGACCTGGGTTCCATCCTTATCCAGATCCATGAGCAGGGCGCGCGCTACGGCGCTTCTGATTTCGGGCGCGGCAAAAAAGTCATTCTGGAATTCGTCAGCGCGAACCCCACAGGGCCTCTTACGATCGCGCACGGCCGTCAAGCCGCCGTCGGAGACTGCCTTGCCCGCATCCTCAAGTTCACGGGCCACGGCGTGCATTCGGAATATTATCTGAACGACGCCGCTTCGGACGGCGGCGGGGCATTCGGCGGCCTGAATCCGTCGGCAACCGTTTCCGGCGGTTTCGCGGGACGCAACTACCTGCTGGCGCAGTATGCCACCACCGAACTGCTCGACCGGACCACGCTGGTCGCGCGCTGGATCGTCAATCTGGACCAGCGTTGCCACCGACTGGCCTTGCAGGCGGATTACGAGCTGGGCGACCACGCGTCGCTGTTCGCCAATGCGGTCGTGGATATCGGCGGCGAACGCGATGAGTACGGCGCCCTGCTGCGGGGGCTGGCCGCCTTGGGCGTGAATCTGCTGTTCTGACGGGACAGGGGAAGGTTGCAGACGACCATGGGCTCAGCCGGGCCTCAGATCTGGGGGGGATTCACATTGGAAGCGTGGCTGCGTCTGCTGCGGCGCGGCGACTGGCGGGTCGATCCATGCAGGTGGTGCCACGCCGTGCTGGCCACGCACGCGTCCAGCCTGATTACGCCGTTGCACCGCATCGGCATGGCGCGGCATGGCCGCGCCCTGGCGGCCATCCAGCCGCCGGCACCCCTGTTTATCATCGGCCATTGGCGCTCCGGCACCACGATGCTTCACACCCTGATGAGCCGCGATCCGCGGTTCTCATACCCTGCCAATGCCGATTGTTTTGTGCCCGGGGCCATGCTTTTCGGATCAGGATACTTGCGTTTCTGGATGCGGTTGCTGCTGCCGCGGACACGGCCGATGGACGGCATGTCGGTTGGTTTGAACGAGCCTCAGGAAGACGAATTCGCGCTGGCCGCTCTCGGCGCGCCATCCCCTTATCTGCGATTTGCCTTTCCGCGTCGTCAGGATATTGACGCGGCGGCCC